>Ga0316207_10004196_pt1 | contig 12705 bp, 10 predicted proteins | sample 6weekpyrite_MG_FD_204943 | JGI IMG/M metagenome (GOLD analysis project Ga0316207, IMG submission 204943) | Microbial mat bacterial communities from mineral coupon in-situ incubated in ocean water Damariscotta River, Maine, United States -... | ecosystem: Environmental > Aquatic > Marine >... | reverse complement strand
GATGAGCAGAAGGAGAAGCGTGACTTCATCTTTGCCACTGATACCACCAAGACTACTAACTCTTCCCTGCCATGGAAGAATAGCACAACCACCCCTAAGCTAACTCAGATCAGAGATAACCTGCATGCAAACTATCTGTCTGCTCTCTTCCCTAATGACGACTGGCTTAAGTGGGAAGGCTACACGCAGGATGATGAGGAGCAACAGAAGAAAGAAGCAATTCAGGTTTACATGGCTAATAAGACCCGTGAATCTAACTTTAGGACTACTGTTTCTCAACTTCTTTATGATTACATTGATTACGGTAACGCTTTTGCTGACGTGACCTTCGTCAATGAGACACGCATGGACCCCGAGACAGGGGAAGAGATTCCTGGATACATCGGGCCTAAGCTGCTGCGTATCTCCCCCCTAGATATTGTGTTTAATCCACTGGCTGCGGACTTCCGCTCTAGCCCCAAGATTAACAGGGTCATCCTCACATGGGGGGAAGTGCAGAAGATGGCAGAAGAGGAACCAGACAACGCCTACCTGCAGGCAGCTGTAACCAAGGGAGATAGTGTACGCCGTAACGCAAGTGAGTACAGTGTGGACGATTTCCACAAAGCTACTGGGTACTGCGTAGATGGCTTTGGTAACCTTAAAGAGTACTACCAGTCTGGGTATGTAGAGTTACTGGAGATTACTGGAGACGTATACGATCCTGACACTGGTACCCTACTGACCAACCATGTTATTACTGTGATGGATCGCAATACTATCCTGCGCAAAGCACTGATCCCTAGCTGGCTAGGTCAGGGCACTAAGGCACACGTAGGATGGAGGCTTCGCCCAGATAACCTGTATGCTATGGGTCCTTTGGATAACCTAGTAGGCATGCAGTACCGCATTGATCACCTAGAGAATATGAAAGCAGATGCCATGGACTTGGCGGTATACCCACCCCTGAAGATTATTGGTGACGTAGAGGAATTTACTTGGGGACCCCATGCGGAGATCCACCTAGATGAGGGCGGTGACGTACAAGAGATGGGTACTAACCTCAGTGCTGTACTTGCTGCGGATAATCAGATCTCTGTCTTAGAGCAGAAGATGGAAGAGTTTGCTGGTGCTCCTAAAGAGGCTGCAGGTATACGCAGTCCGGGGGAGAAGACAGCATTCGAGGTACAGCAGCTGCAGAATGCATCTGGTCGTATCTTCCAAGAGAAGATCACTAACTTTGAGATCAACCTACTGGAGCCTATCCTGAACGCAATGCTGGAAACAGCACGCAGGAACATGGATGTCATAGATGTAGCACGTGTGATGGATGATGACGTGGGTGTAGCACGCTTCGTAGAAGTACAGCGTGAAGACATCACTGCGCGGGGTAAGCTACGTCCTATTGGTGCTCGCCACTTCGCAGCACAGGCACAGCTACTGCAGAATATGTCAGGTCTGCTGGCTAGTGGTGTAGGTCAGATGATTGGCCCTCACATCAGCAGCAAGCAGCTGGCTAAGATGGTAGAAGACGTGCTAGGCATTGAGAGATTCGACTTAATCCAGCCTAACGTAGCCATCTTCGAGCAGGCAGAGACGCAGAGACTGGCTAATCAGGTGCAAGAAGACCTAGAAGTAGAGCAAGCAACTCCAGTACAGGAGGATGAGGTTGTCTAACACACGCTGGACTAAGCACTGCAAGACAGAGGAGGAGCGGGCAGAGGCCAAGGCTAACTTACTGGCTGCCAAACCCGCGTTCGACATACTGAAGAGGCTCCTAGATGAGGAGATTCGTACAGTAACCAAGGAATCTAAGGCTAAGGACAACTATGCCAAGGCAGGATGGGCCTATTTACAGGCAGATCTGCTAGGTTCCTTGCGAAGTTTGGAGAAAATCAAAGAATTGCTTGACTAATATACTGTATGCTGGTATACTTAGCGGCACATTCAACTGGAGATTCACATGTCTGACCCGACATCCACTATTTTTGACGGTGGTACGCCACCAGCAGAGCCTACCCAGACTCCGCAACCTGCCCCGGCACAGGAAAACACACCGGCCCCATCAGCCTCAGATGCCTACGCTACCATGTTGGGATCTATTAAGAGTGACGATGGACGTGTCAAGTACGCTACTGTATCTGATGCACTTAGTTCTATTCCCCATGCGCAGAGCCATATCAATTCCATTGAGGAAGAGAATGCTCGGCTAAAAGAGGAACTGGCTAAGCGAGCATCCGTAGAAGAAGCACTGGCACAACTTGCAAACAAACCGGAACCAGTAGAGCCACCCTCTCCTTCAGGTCCGCAAGAGCAAGACATAAGCGCACTGATTGACCAGCGACTGGATCAGCGTACAGCTGCTCAGAAAGCCCAAGACAATCAAACCGCTGTGGTAACAAAGCTAGGTGAACTGTACGGCGATAACGCCGAGGCAGAGTACATCAGAATCGCTGGCGAGCTAGGCGTAGATGTAGGCTTCCTTAACGATATGGCAGCGTCAGCACCTCTAGCAGTACTGAAGTATTTCGATGAGAAGCCTGCAGCCCCTCGTCCTACTACTGAAGGATCTGTTAACACCGAAGCCTTTAGCCAACGTCCACAGAACCCGCAAGAACATAAGTCTGTTATGTTTGGTGCGTCTACTGATGACCTGATTGGTGCATGGCGTCGGCACAAACCTGAAGAATAAATTGATTGGAGAGCTAGATAATGGCTAACACTACTAGTAATAGTACAGCGTTCATTGAAGCGCAGCAGTACTCCTCGTTCATCTTGGAGAACTTGCATGACGGGCAGCTACCTACAAACTTCTATCGCAATGTAAGCGATTTTGGTTCTGGTACTACCCTCAACATTAAAACTCTGGGTGATGTTTCTATTCAAGATGTTGAAGAGAACACTCCCCTTGCTTATAACCCACTGGAAAGTGGTAACGTAACTCTGAGTATCACTGACTATAAAGGTCATGCGTGGTACGTAACTGACATCCTCCGTCAGGACGGTGCTCAGGTAGAAGCTCTGCTTGCACAGCATGCACAGTCTGCTACCCGTGCTATCCAAGAGGATTTTGAAACTCGCTTCCTTGAAGTGTGTGACAGTGCGCAGGTAGCTGCAGATCCCAACAACGTGAACGGCTTTGCCCACCGCGTGCTGGCTTCTGGCGGTAATGAGCAGATGGCGGAAGTTGACTTGATCAACATGCGCTTGGCTTTCGACAAAGCTAATGTGCCTATGGCTGGTCGTATTGCTATTGTTGATCCTGTGGTAGCAGCTACTTTCAGTAGGTTGATTACCCTGACCTCTGCTACTGAGCACTCACGTAACCCAATATTCCAATCTTTACTGGAACAGGGCTTTGACCGTGATCACCAGTTTGTTATGAACTTGCATGGCTGGAGCATCTGGACGTCTAACCGTCTGGCTGATGTAGCTGCAGGTACTGACGTAGATGGCAGCAACAGTGTCACCAACGCAGGTAAAGCAAACGTGTTTATGTCTATCCTCGATGACCAGACTAAGCCTATCATGACCGCATGGCGTCAGCCACCTAAGGTTGAGAGTGAGCGTAACAAGGACCGTCAGCGTGACGAATTCTTGACTACTGCTCGTTACGGCTTGGGTCCCCAGCGTATTGATACCTTGGGCATCGTAGTCTCAGACGCAACAGCAACTGCCTAATAGGAGGATTTACTATGGGTATTAAAGAAGATAGCGCAGGTCTGGGAGTTAGTAATTTCTACGGCCCGCGTAACACAACTGAAGGTCCTGTTGGTAACTTTAAGACTGAAGGTGCAGTAGAGGAACTGGTGATGGAAGTCACTGGCGATAACTACACCCAAGTCTCGGGTACTATCCCAGCAGGTGCGAAATGTCTTGAGGCGTACATCGAAGTAGTAGAAGCCTTTGCTTTGGGTGGCACCACGCCAACCATCGACATTGGTACTGATGGGTCTGAAGGCACCAACGGCTTTGACGTTGCTGAAGCAGACGCAGAGGCAGTAGGTCTATACGTAGACTCTACCTTTGCAGGTACTTGGGCTGCTCAGCTAGCAAGTGACACTACTGTAGGTGTGGCATTGGGTGGTACTACCCCCACTATCACTTCTGCGGGTCGCATGAAAGTCGTAGTTCGCTACGTCAATATCTAAACTAGTCGGGGGCTTCGGCCCCCTTCTTTTCTAGGAGTACTTGATGGCTGATATTGAACACTCTACACTAACAGGCTCTGCCCTACACGAACCTAAGGGCGTGGCTGCAGCTGTGGCTGGTACTGTGTACACTGCCAATGGCTCTGGCTCTGGAGCATGGGCAGCATTACCCGGTTCCGCACCTAATGTAGTGTCAGTGACCTCTGTATTGGATCTACCTGCTGCGGTAGGAGATGTCCATACCCTAGCTGACGACACATGCTACACCATCTCTGGCATCATTGATCTTGGCAGCAACCGCATTGTCATGGGCAATAACTGCTATGTGATCGGCTGTGGTGCAAACATTGATGGCTTTACCTCTACTACTAGCAGCGCCTTATTCACTGCCACCAGTAGTAACGTCCGTCTGGACACCCTGAACTTTACTGTTTCCGCAGGTAAGGTAATCAGCTTCGACGGTGGGGGCATTGCTTTCCTCGTCCTCAGCAACATCATTATCAATAACTGTGACTCTCTGGGCACAGTAGCTAACGGCACCTTCTTGGTGTTTGATGGTGTTAGCGTATTCTCTGCTAATACAAATGGTGTCTCCTTTTCTGGAGCCAACAACTTCTTGTTTTATACGGGTAGCTCCTTCCAGCTGTACTCAGGCACTGCCATTGATTTAGGCACTGCCACCTTTGACTCCGTATTCTTTGGTCCTCAGGTTATCATACAGCACACTGTAGGTAACGTGGGCATTGCCGTGGCCTCAAACTCGGGTAACTTTACTGGTACTGGGCGGGGCGTAGTCGAAGGTAACGTAGTAGTTGGTGGTGGTACTAACACTGTGGGACTGGCAGTAGACGACCTTAAGTGGAACGTCTTCGATAACTTCGGTATTCCTAGTACCGAGGTAGGAGCACAGGGCTACATCACAAACTCTGCCCTAACCACTACCTTTTCCGGTACCGGAGTAAACACCCTAGTAAACTTCGGTGCTGCCTTCTTAGCCGATCTTGAAGATAAGTTTACTATCAGTAACGCGGGCAGATTTACTTACTTTGGCCTAGAGCAGGCACTGTTTTATGTAGACGCCACCATCTTTGCTAGTATAGCGGGAGGCGCTTCACGGCAGTACTCCTATATGCTAGCCAAGAATGGCACAGTTATTGCGTCTTCCGTGTGTAAAGCCGAGTATGACGGTGCTAACCCCGGCTCTAACTCCGTGTCCAGTATAGTTGAGCTTGAGGAGAATGACTACCTAGAGCTATACGTAGTGGCTGACACTGCTACTACTGCCCTTACTGTAGACACTGCGTCTATTAAGTGCATTGGTGTAGGCGTATGAAGCTATCGCTGCTGGAAATTGTACAGGATATTATGTCGTCTATGTCTTCGGACACAGTCAACGACATTAACGACACCAGTGAGTCCCTGCAGGTAGCACAGCTAGTTAAGACAACTTACCTAGAGCTGATTGATAATAAGAATTGGCCGCACCTAAAGACCATAGCTCAGTTTGATTCTGCAACGACTGCTAACCCAGTCAAGATGAAGCTGCCTGAGGCTGTCAAGGAGCTGGTAAGTGTTCGTTATAATAAGAGGAAGTCTACGGATACCCGAGATAAGTATGCAGAGGTGAGCTACTTGGACCCGGAGGATTTCCTTGACCAGACTAATGGACGCAACGAGGACGAAGCTAACGTAGCCGAAGTCATTGACTACGGCCTTACTAAGTTCTTCATTCGTAATGACATAGCTCCTACCTACTGGACTAGCTTCGATGATGAATACATCATGTTCGATGCCTACGACAGTACAGTGGATACCACCCTACAGGGCAGCAAGACACAGGTAGTCATCTACAAAGACCCTACGTGGTCAATGGAGAATGCATTTATTCCTGATCTGCCCAGTGAGGCGTTCAGTCGCCTAGTGGCGGAGGCTAAGTCTGTTGCGTTTAATGAGATTAAGCAGTCTCCTAATGCTAAGGCAGAGCAGCAGTCTGCACGGCAGGGTAACTGGCTGTCTCGCAAGGCGTGGAGAGCTGCAGGTGGCATTAAGCACCCTGACTATGGCCGCAAGGGCGGACACACACGTAACAGATTGTTAGATAAGGATGCAACATGAGCAGTAAATCCCTAGAAACACGCCGCTTGTCCACGTATGCTGGATGGGAGATCTACTTTGACGGTGGTGGTGTATTACCTGCCCCTCTGACTGGCATGTTCACCTCCCAGAACGCAGCAGAACAAGCAATCGCATCCTACCAAGCAGGTGTACGAGCAAAGGTGAGCAAGCGTGGCAAGAGCCAAAGCAAATAAGCCATACGTAAACTTCGTGCAGGGCCTCATTACAGAGGCCAGTCCTCTTACCTTCCCTGAAAACGCCACCATTGCAGAAGATAACTTCATCCTTAACAGGAATGGGTCTAGGCGCAGGCGTTTCGGTATTGACTACGAAGCTGAGTATGCACTGACGGATACTAATCTCACTCCCGCTGCATATAGCCTAGAGGGGGTGTCTCTGCACGCGTGGGAGAATGTAAATGACGACGCGGCAGTTGCCATTGCTGTTGTGCAGGTGGCTAACGAGCTGTACTTTTACAACCTGTTGGCGGATAACATAAGCTCTGCTCCGCTTAACCAAGGCAACTCCCTGACAATTGAGGGAGCGCACACATCTAAGATCCAGACTACTGCGGTAGGCGGTGATCTGGTAGTAGCCTCGGGTGTACAGGAGATTCATGTACTGCACTACGACGCAGCTACTGACACTGTAACCAAGGAATCACACGGACTACTCGTTCGGGACATCTGGGGTGTAGAAGATGACCTCGATGTAGACGAGAGACCTGCTGCCTTATCCCCGGAACACGAGTATAACCTACTTAATCAGGGCTGGGGAGCGGAGGATCCAGACAGTGCGGTTAGTTTGTACGCATCCTTTAAGTCTTCCTCTGGTACAGGCAAGTTCCCTAGTAATGCAGACCTAGCCTCCTTTGGACAAGACCCTAATGACGACAGCAAGTTCAAGCCTGAGCTTATTGCACGTAGTATGTTGGGTGCCACACCTGCACCTAAAGGACACTTCGTCATTGACCTCTTCTTGCGAGGTGGCAGTCGCAGTAAGGTAGCAGGTAGCCGCAAGACACTGCGCACTAACTTCGGTATTAGCCGGTGGGGTGAGGGAGTCAGTGGTGCATACAGCCTACTCGACACTTCTCTCGTCACATCCCTCCCTAACATCCCTACGGATACTACTGACACTGGCATATCTGTAGTTGCTACGTACGCAGGCCGGGCTTTCTATTCTGGCATGGCATCTGAGGTAGCCGGTGGTGACGCACGCTCACCTTTGCTGGGTAGCTACATCCTGTTCAGTCAGATAGTAGACAACTCAGAGAAGCTAGCGCAGTGCTACCAAGAAGCTGACCCTACGTCCTCTAATATCTCTGACCTAGTAGACACAGACGGTGGTATCATCAAGATACCTGAGATGTCTCGTTGTCGTAGGCTAGTTAACATGGGTCGATCCCTCATTGCTTTCGCAGATAACGGCATATGGGAGATCAGTGGTGGTGAGACTAACTTCACAGCCACTAGTCTGGAAGTAACAAAGATTTCAAGCACAGGTGCTATTGGTCCTGATGCTGTAGTCAATGCAGAAGGCAACGTCTTCTACTGGGCTGAGGGTGGTATCTATAACCTGCAGGTAGATGATGTTACTAGACAGATAGCTGCCGTTAACATCACAGAGAATACAATCCAGACGCTGTATGATGAGATCCCCGAGCTGGCACGTGTTGCTGCAGTGGGTAGCTATGATCCAGCAGCCAAGAAAGTGCAGTGGCTGTACAACGACAGCCCTCTATACGATGGCGTGACTAATAGATTTAAGTACAACCGTGCACTGGCACTGGATGTGGTACTAGGAGCATTCTATCCATGGACTATTGATACATCCGGTCCCTTTGTAGCATCTGCACTCATTGTACCTAACCGTAATAGCGCTGACGTAACATTTAATATTGTGGATGGGGCAGATAACGTAGTGAGTGGGGGCAATAACGTAGCCTCAACAGTTACTTCTCCTGTCTCTGGTGCCAGCCGTACGAAGTACTTGGTGTCTGTGCCCAGTGCAACCCAAGAGTTCACGATAGGCTTCGAGAGAGACGCCACATTCGTAGACTGGGCCACATATGACGGTACTGGTGTAGACGCTGCTGCTTTCATGGTCACTGGTTACGAGCTGATGGGTGACATACAGCGCAAAAAGCAGATTGATTCCCTTACTACACACTTCATACGTAGTGAGACAGGATTCGAGCTAGCTGATGGAGAGCTAGAGGCAGTTAACCCGTCCTCTTGTACCATGCAGGTGCAGTGGGACTTTGCAGATAGCTCAGCTAGTGGTAAGTTCGGTGAGTCCTTCGAGGCATACCGACTGCCAAGGAACTACATACCCGAGGATGAGAGCGATCCGTTCGACTATGGGTATAAAGTGATTAGTACTAAGCATAAACCCCGTGGGGAGGGCAAAGCAATAAGCCTCCGTATGGATACAGCACCCGGACACGACATGCAGTTGCTCGGGTGGGCAATAGGAACAAGTGGTGGTACAGATGTCTGATTATCCTGAAGGTAGAGTTCACGCAGTAGAGCATAAGGGCACGTCAGCCTTCTTGGAGTTCGCTGAGGGTAAGCCGTTCTTGCACCTATCACTGGATGGCTGGTCACACTCCCTGTATAAAGAGTACCTTGACGTACTCAGTGAGGTACTGGAGTTCCTTAGAGGTAAGGGATTCTCTGAAGTATACGTAGCTATTCCCAAAGACGAGAAGCTGTTACGCTTCGAGCAGATGTTTGGATTCGATATTATAGCAGAGACTCCCGAAGGGTACCTGCTAGCACAGGAGACTTGAGATGGGTGATCCCATAAGTATAGCTATCGTATCTGCCCTAGTCGTAGGTACGGGTGCTAATATCCAGCAGAGTCGCAAGGCAGCTAAGCAGAGCAAACGTGCCCAGCAGGCACAGCAGCGCATTGCTGATGCAGAGACTGCACGAGAGCGCAGGAAGCAGGTGCGTGAAGCACGCATTCGCAGAGCACAGATAGAGGCAGGCGCACAGGCTAGTGGTGCTACAGGTAGCTCTGCTGAAGCAGGCGCAGTGGGCAGCGTACAGTCTCAGCTAGGTGCTAACCTGTCGTTCCTCGACACCACACAAACCTTTGCTAATCAGGCTAGTATCTTCCAGCAGAAGGCAGCTGATGCTAGGTCTAATGCCGCTACTGCGCAGGCAGTGGCATCACTGGCCTCCAGTGTAGCTCCTGATCCTAAGTCCATGTTTAAGAAGACTAAGTAATGGCAGATACTATAGATCAAGCAGTAGACAACGCACTGGATGCAGGTGCTGACATCGAGGATATGAATCAGATTCTGTCCCGTGCAGGCCAGCCTACGTTTGGTAAGGTGGAATCCACCGTGGTAGATCCCGCTACCTTTGTGGAGAACCCCCTAGCGGAAGATAGTTCACAGGCTGTGAATCCCGTTGACCTCAGTGCTATCGTGGCACCTCCCTACGTAGACACGGTGAAGGCGTCCCGCGCTGCCGCACGTGCCATATCTGTAGGAGAGGACCCCATTGCTGTGTTTGAGCAGGCTATAAGTGGCAGCGTAGATCCAGACACTACTGCAGTAGAGCAGGCTAGGCTCTCTGGCACACAGGCAGTGGTCGAGGCTGCTGAGCGTATGGCTGCTATAGGAGAATTCCGTCCTGAAGCTACGCAACAGGTGATGGAAGAGGATGTTGCTGCTCTGCAGGAGCCAGTACTCGGCAAGTACCTAGCACACGTCAAGACTATGGATGGCGGTGCCAACATACCACAAGAAGTGGCTAAGAATATTGCTGCTGGTATGTTCATGCAGGACACAATCGCCAGTATCTGGGAAGACATGAGCAAGGCTGGAGTAGCAGGAGATATTGCTGGTCTAGTACTAGTACCTGACGGTGCGTGGAATGCATCGGAAGTATTACAAGAGTTCTTCCCTGACGCTGACTTTATGGATAGGTACATGAACAGTGCTGAGGGCCTACTGAGGCTTCGTACATCTGTGCATGCCATGCCTCCCGAGCAGAAGGTTGCCATGTTTCAGCGTATTAAAGACCTGTACATGGAGGCTGATGATAACCAGCTCCAGCAGATCTTTGGCTTGCTTGAGATCTTTGACCCTGAGGAAGAGGGATTCGTCCTATCCACAGAGACAGGCATTCGCGTAGACCAGCTGCTGGATAAGCTGGCTGTGGGTGGTGGTATTTTAGGTGGCCTGTCCAGAATGATGCGTATGTACAAGATGTCTAACGTAGCCAAGACAGCTGCTGCCACGCAGGATGCAGAAGTAGCAGGGCAAATCACCCACGCAGTCATGCAGTCTGACGAAGTAGCTAAGGCTGTGGGATTGGGCAAGGTAGACGCTGCTGGGGGCGCAGACCCACATACAGGCACGATTGGCTCGCTCCTTGACGGTGCCCCTGAACAGTACAGTACCGTAATTAACAAGAAGTTAGAGGACATTGATACACGTGTGGCGGAAGCGACACGCATTGATCAAGTAGGTGTTACACTAACCCCCGAAGAGATAGCAGTAAAGGCAGAGAAGGCTATCCTGCAGCTGGAGAGGTACGAGGGTGTACAGAACGTGACCTATGCCCAAGATGCTAAAGGTCTTACCATGGCCTTTGATGTAGTTGGGGGGGATGGAGAGCTATTGACTCGCGGAAAGGACTTCCACGTACCATTTACAGTCAATGACGTGACTGGTGGATTCAATGCTAAGGGCCTAACCTTCGTAGGAGAGCTGGCTAAGGACGTAGCTAGCCCTAACTTTCTTTTTGGTAAGGACAGAAATGCCCTAGTGCAGACCTTTGAGCGTATTAACTACGCTACGGGTAAGATTAAGCAGCGTATGAATGACACTCTAGTTGCTGCGACCAAGGGCCTGAACAAGGATGACCTAGCTACTACCCAGAATTGGCTCCGTAAGGGTGATACTGAGGGTAAGGTATTCTCCTACCACGAGATTGTGAACACAGCAGGCAACTCGGAGAAGGTATTCGAGGCATATGCTGCTACTCGCAGGATTATGGACCAACTCTTCCGGCTCAAGAACAACGAGCAGCGAGGGAAGATGGTAGCTGAGGGCATGAGAGAGGCCACTGTAGGCGGCACTCGTGTGATCGGTAAGCAGTATGACGACTTAGCACAGGGCAGGGCTGCTTATATAGGCAACGACTTCGCTGGTGTGCTGGTGGAAGGCAGCGATGAGGTTCTACAGAACGCAGATAAGTTTGAGGAGTTCTTTGGCAAGGGCTACAGCCTCGTACGCACACGTCTGGATGATGAATTCTACAAGCAGGGGGAGATCAACGCTCGTTGGGCGTTTGTTAAGCCTACTAGTACACGTGAGCTGCCCCTTATTGTATTTGACCAGAAGGTAGGCTACATTCCGCGTAACTACGCAGATGCTACGTTCTTTGTTAAGCAGGAAAGCGCAGTAGAGATAGCAGGTAAGGCTACCCCTGCTAAGAAGCTGACTACTCTGCGGTACTTTGATAACCAGAAGGACGCTAACAGGTACATTGATACCCTAGAGGAAGCTGCCCTTAGTGAGGGAACTACCTTCAATAGAGATTCCTTCAAAGTACTGGCAGATAACGAGATACCACGCGACGTGCTGGACGAGGACTACATTAATGCTCGTGGTGGTATGTACACTAGTAAGCGTAAGACTGAGGGCAGTGTGCAGTATGGCTTGCCGGGTACAGAAGGGGAGCTACAGTCTCCACTTGAGTCTATTCAGGGATACTTCGCTAACATAGGCAACAGGCTGCCCCTATCGGAGTACCGTATTGGTATTCAGAAGCGGTGGGTAGAGCATGCTAAGGGTATGGGCTTCCTTGCGTCTGATTGGACAGGTAGCTTCGAAGACGCGCACCGCGCACTGAAGGTCACTAACCAATCGCCTAGAGCAAAGTCCTTCCTAGACCAGAGCTTCGAGCAGATACAACACGTGAGCCGTGTACCATCTGCCAGTGAGCAGAGGTGGGCAGGTAACATGATGGACGTGGCTAAAACCCTAGAAGACAGGGGTATGGACACTGCTGCCAAGTTTATGTACAAGTACAAGGACACGTCCCCTCTGGATGTAGTGAAGAGTGCTACGTTTAACCTGATGCTAGGTACGTTTAACGCCTCTCAGCTGCTAGTGCAGGCATTTGGTGCAACCGTAGCCATGTCTATTAATCCTATATACGCAGCAAAGGGTGTACCACGGGCGCTGGCTTACCGTCACCTTGATTTAATCAAAGATCCAAAGGTACGTAAGGCTGCTGCATTAGATACAGAGAAGCGGCTAGGTAAACTGGGTGAGGGATTCGCTGAAGAGTACGAGGTATGGTCTAAGTCTGGCCTGTTTGAGTCCGTCCTGTCCAGTAACGCAGACCACCAAGCTCTAGCTAAGGGTATGCCTATAGATGCGGGACTTATCCGTAGATTGGCAGATAAGAGTACACTGTTCTACCGTGAAGGT
>Ga0316207_10004195_pt1 | contig 12706 bp, 15 predicted proteins | sample 6weekpyrite_MG_FD_204943 | JGI IMG/M metagenome (GOLD analysis project Ga0316207, IMG submission 204943) | Microbial mat bacterial communities from mineral coupon in-situ incubated in ocean water Damariscotta River, Maine, United States -... | ecosystem: Environmental > Aquatic > Marine >... | reverse complement strand
CCTGACAAGAAATTCATCGAAGCCCCTACGGCTGGTGTGGGCGCGACCTGCATAAGTTGCGCTCATTGTCCCTGGATGGCACTGAACACCCTGCAAAACCTGGCTGATGTATTAAAAAAGGGTGACAATGAAATTTTTGTTGATGAACATATTCGACAACGTGCCTATAAATCGACCAAACGCATGCTGGATTTCTCCGAGACACTGAAATAATTAAAACTTACTTTCCTTTCTCAACACCAGGATAACAATACTCTGCCCGAAGTGCTTTTCATAAAATACCTGATCCTCGTTATTTGCGCGAACGGGATACCTATCCTTGCCAGACATATTCCTTTTTTGAGGAATTACTCGAGCCCAGTTGATAACAACAAGTTGCTATCATTTGATCAAAAACCGATTTTTGGACCTGCCAAGACCTGGAGAGGCATATTCTGCAGTGTTTTACTAACTCCATTAATAGCTTTATTAATATCAGTTGATATTACCCATGGCTTTATCATAGGCATATTGGCAATGACGGGTGACTTAATGAGTAGTTTCATAAAACGACGCCTGGATTACGCCAGCAGTGACCAAGCATTGCTTCTGGATCAGATGCCTGAATCTGCACTGCCTTTTCTGTATCTTTTTTATATAGATGAGATAACCTTAGCCTGGTTCGCAACAGGCATTGTTATTTTTATTGTGTCTGAATTAGTGCTTTCCAGAATATTGTACCGAATGGGTATTCGACGACGGCCATACTGATCAAATAGGTATGCTGAACTGGAAATTGGCTCCCTTTTCCATATTATTTTCTGCAACAATGGTCCCTTGATGCAGGTCAATAAGCTCCTTGCAAATAGCTAGTCCCAGGCCTGTGCTGGTCTCATTAGCAGTTGGTTTATTACTCAGGGAAGCAAAACGCTTGAACAGTTTAGGTTTATCATCGTTTGAAATACCCGGGCCCTCGTCTTTAACGTTACAGACAACATAATTATTTTCCTGCTCAGTAGTAATTACGATTTTTAACTTCTCTGGACTGAACTTAATCGCATTGCCTATGAGATTTTCAAGTACCTGCGATATACGACTCTCATCAATGTTGACTATAGGCAAGTTATCGCTCAACTTTGTTTCAATCAAAATTTGCTTTCGGCTCGCAATAGCTTGTAATTTTGATACGACTTCATTTACCAGCACATTCAGATTGCACCGGCTCTGGTTAAGCACAATATTTCCATTTTCAATAACACGCATTTCCAGAAAATCATTCACAAATGTGCTCAGTCTGCTCGTGGTTTTTGTCAGTAATGATAAAAGCTCTGAAACCCCTGGATTGGCTGAAATCACACCCTTATATTCTTCCTGGATAGTTCTGGTAATCTCTTCAATGACAAGCACCGGTTTCTTGATATCATGACTCGCTATGTCTATAAGATGGTCCCTTTCTTCTGCGAGTTTCTTTAGGTTTAGGTGGGTTCTTATACGTGCATCTGCAACACGTGGCTCAACTGGTTTGGAAATAAAGTCATTCGCCCCCAGTGTTAACGCCTCGATTATATCGTTATTGTCAGATAATGATGTCGTCATTATTACAGGCATTTTCATAACACTGTATTCATTACGTATCATCTTTAAAACCTGAAAACCATCGACTTCAGGCATGATTATATCCAGCAAGACCAGGTCAACGGCATTTTTATCGAGTAATTGCATTACATGTTTACCACTTTCGGCGGTAATGATCTTGTAGCCTAAATATTTTAAGTAATGCGATAAAATTAAGCGATTATGTTCATTATCATCAATGATTAGAAGGCAATGACCATTCTCCGTATAACCTTTGCTCATGATTAATATTCCTTTTTCAACAAAAACAATGTATTGACTATCAAATGTTCTCTTTTCCCTTCTTTTGTTATATTGTTTGTACGATGTGATAAGTTTCACACCAGTAATACAGTATTTGACCGATATTAGTAATAGGCTATATCGCCCGGCAGTCACAGCTAGTTAAGGCCTGTATGAGATTAAAGTCGCTTCTCGTTGCCATTACCTGCTCATTGTTGACAGCCTGCAACCAGGCGTCAGGTTATGAGTATCAAAACGTCAGGGCGGATTCACTTAATTATAGCCCGGATGTGACAAAGATAGCGCTCAGGCAGTTGGGGAAACCTTATAAATATGGAGGAAATGGACCCTACCATTTTGATTGCAGTGGCCTGGTCTATTACTCTTTTTCCCGAGTCGGAATAGATGTACCCAGAAGCGCGTCTGAACAACTGGACCATGCTGTCCGTATCCCAGTGAGCAAACTACAGTCCGGTGATCTGGTTTTTTTTCGTATTACGCAAAACAAAATTTCCCATGTAGGCATCTATATTGGTGGTAACCGGTTTATCCATTCCCCCTCTGCTGGAAAACATGTGCAGATTGTTAAATTGAACAATCCATATTGGCGCAGTCGGTTCGTAGCGGCAGCAAGAATACCAAACCGGTAACAAACCTGTCTCGGTCAAGCTTCCCTTCATGATTGTGTAAATTCAAGTAATCAGCGATACTGCATGAATGTCTGATATCGTCATAACATTGGATCAACTACGCGGCATGATTGGCATACAGGTCGTGCATCAGGGTGTCCCCTGTAAGGTTGTGGAAGTTCTCGAAGACGGACCCACACTGGTGTTGCTCAGTATAGACGAGTCACATATCCAGTCTGATCAGTATGGCAACCCGCTTAGGAAAGTACCTCAAACGTTTACTGTTCCCGTGCTGAATTCCACGGGCGATGAAATTCACCCTGCCTATCTGGCTCTTGATTTACTCGAACGAGAGTAAGTTGTTGACACGTTGCAAGTCAGCTTCCGTGTCGACGCCGTGGGCGGGTGGTGTATTCGTGGTACTTACATGTATGACATAACCATTCCACAGAGCGCGAAGCTGCTCCAGCGATTCTGTTCTTTCAATATCACATATCTGCATCTGGCTGTATTCACGTATGAATGATGCCCTGTATGCATACAGTCCAATATGCCGATAATGTTGTCTGCCTTCGGGTAAAGTGTCTGTATTGATTTCAAATGCATCCCTATCCCAGGGGATCGGTGCTCTGCTGAAATACAGAGCATTCCCAGATTTGTCCATCACCACTTTTACGACATGGGGATCAAGCAGTTCTGCCGAAGTGTGTACAGGGGTGCATAGTGTCGCTATGGAGGCCTGTGGGTGATCTGACAGGTCATTTGCAACTTGCTGAATAAGCTCAGGCGGAATAAGCGGTTCATCGCCCTGTACATTGACAATAATGGTGTCATCCTGCCATTGTTTATTTGCCAGAACCTCGGCGATCCTGTCGGTACCGGATTGATGCTCCGTATCTGTCATGCATACCTGTGCCGAAAAAATATCGCATGCTTCTTCTATTCGTTTATCGTCAGTGGCTATGATCACTTCTTCGGCACCGCTGAGTACAGCTTTCTCATATACATGTTGTATCATCGGCTTGCCTGCAATGTTGAGCAGGGGCTTTCCTGGTAAACGTGACGACTCATAACGCGCGGGAACAACGACTTTAAAAGCACAATTCATAACGAGGTTTACACTTCCTCGTCGGCCGGAAGCTTTCTGGCTTCCTCAACCAACATGACGGGTATATCGTCTTTAACCTGGAAGGCCAGCCTGTCCAGCTTACATATCAATTCGTTGTCCTGTTTTTTATACACCAGTTCACCTTTACAGATTGGGCAAGCCAGTATATCAAGAAGTTTACTATCCATTATCTTTACCTTGTTTGTTCAAATCATCAGTTTTCTTCAATATGCGCAGCAACCGTGAGGTGAAACGCTCATCCAGTATAGCCTGAACCGGCACAACCCACATATTGTCACTAACGTACGAAGCACATTTTACAGCATCTTTTTCTGTCATAAACACTGCATGATCATCGGTAAACTCCAGGTCTGACATCTTGTAGGCATAATGATCAGGATAAGGGTGCGTAATTACATTGATCGAACATTTCTTCAGCATGTTAAAAAAACGTTCCGGATTTCCAATTGCTGCTACCGCATGTACCGTTGTGTTGCTGAATTCAGACAAAAGTCGTTTTTCTCCGCTAACGAGATTAACTGCATGCAGACCCTGTAGTTTCATTGGGTATTCCAGTCGCATGGCCAGGCCGTTGGTAACTACAAAATCTACCGAGGACAGCCTCGATACAGGCTCGCGTAAAGGCCCCGATGGCAAACAGTAACCATTTCCAAAACGCCTGATACCATCAATCACAGCGATTTCAATGTCACGTTGAAGTGCATAATGCTGCAAGCCATCATCGGATACAAGCACGTCACAATCATGATATTGTAACACTTGCCGTGCGGCTGTAACCCGGTCTGGACCAACAGCCATGGGTACTGCGCAGCTTCTGGCAATCAAAACGGGCTCATCACCCACCATGCTCGGGTCACTATCCTGCCGGACCTGTTGTGGCCAGTTTTTTGCCTTCCCGCCATAGCCGCGACTTATGACGCCGGGGTGGTAACCGCTCTCACGTAACAACTTAACAAGTGCGATGACCAGTGGCGTTTTACCCGTTCCACCTACTGTAATGTTGCCGACAATAATTACAGGGACAGATATCTTGGTACTGGTTAACAGACCAATCTGATACAAATAGCGTCGCAATATAACCAGTAACAATAAAAGCCATGTTACCGGTAACAGTATTAACGAAAACAGATTTCGTTGGTACCAGTATTCATCCAGGCGTTTCAAGGCTTTCCTATTACTGATCTTCTTTGGGTTGTGTGATGGCAATTGACAGGTTAAGTATGCCTAATTGCCTGGCTGCATCCATGATAGTAACGACAGACCCGTGTGGGGCCTTGCTGTCTGCCCTGATGATCACAGGCCGTTTGGAATGTCTGCCCAGGTTTTTAGACAGCACCTGTTTGACTGTTTTGAGGTCCTGGTTCACAAGCTGCTTTTTATTCAGAAAATATCGACCTCTGGAATCGACGACCAGTTCAAATTTTTCCTTTTTACTTGTTACTGGTTTGGCCGTGGCTTCAGGTAAATCAATTTTGATGGCAGTTTCTTTTTTAAAGGTTGTGGAAACCATAAAAAATATTAGCAGCAGGAACACCACATCGATAAGTGGTGTCAGATTCACATCAGGCGAATCTTTTCTTTTGCCACCCAGGTTCATGATGCCGGGTTTCCCTTGTCGTCCTGGCTACGTTCACCATGCATAACTTCGACCAGTTTAATGGCCTCTTGTTCCATGATAACAACCAGCTCATCAATCTTGCCGCGGAAAAAGCGGTAAAACATCAGGCTTGGAATGGCTACCAGCAAACCGCCGGCCGTGGTAATCAAGGCCTGCGAAATACCTCCTGCCAGACTACTGACATCACCTGCACCATGTGTTGTCAGGTCGGTAAACACCTCGATCATACCGATAACTGTTCCCAACAGACCCAACAAAGGCGTTATCGCTGCAATGGTGCCCAGTGTATTCAGAAACCGTTCCAGTTCATGCACCGCATGTCTGCCGGTTTCCTCGATACTTTCTTTCATGACTTCACGTTCAAAACGACGATTCACAATACCGGCAGCCAGAATTCGGCCTAACGGTGAACCCTTGCGCATTTCCGTGATCTTGTCGTCATCAAGTTGCTTGTTTTTCTCCCAGTGCCAGACCTGGGCAACAAGATGTTTCGGGATTACCTGCTGCTTTCTGAGCGCCCAGAAGCGTTCAATGATAATGGCCAGTGCAATGGCCGAACACGCAATAATCGGCACCATTAACCAACCACCAGACTTAACTATCTCCCACACAATCGATCCTTTAGCTTTATATTTTTCGAATACCTAATACTACTCGATTTACATGACTCGTAACAATAGTATTATTAACATAAAATCAATATGTTACTCATTTTTTCTATGCCAATGATGCGAATTTGCCTGACGGTAAGTTAATGGCCTGGATATGCCCGATTTTCCATCAAGCAGGAACTGAATTGCACCGTGTGAACTACTGTCATAGATCTCAGCGCCGAGCAGATCGTAGCGTTTGACCACTTCTGGTCTTGGGTGTTTGAAACGGTTTCGATAACCGACCGGAAATATGACATATCCGGGTTTTACCTTGTCTATAAAATCGGTATGTGAGGATGTCTTGCTGCCGTGATGAGGTGCAACAAGAATATCTGCCTGAATCTCGGACGGAGCTGTTTTTACCAGGTGCCGTTCACTTTTTTTGTGTATATCACCTGTCAACAGAATCGAGCCATTGGCTGAGATCACCTTCAGCACACAGGATCGATCATTCTTTTTAAACCGCTTGTCCTCTACCGGGTGTAAAAAGCTGAATTTTACGCCATCCCATTCCCATTCCATACCCTGTTTACATTGACCTGCCTCCAAGGGGAATAATTTTTCGGGTTCGCCACTCACAATGCGCATTACATCGATCTGACCATTCAATGAAAAGGCGCCCCCGCTATGATCATTATCACCATGGGAAATCACCAGTAGATCAACCTTGCTGACCCCTTGCTGTCGTAGATAGGGAATGACGACTGAATCACCTGTGTCAAAACGATCGCTGAACCTGGGGCCACTGTCAAAAACGATAACGTGATTGCGTGTTTCAATAACCGAAGCCAGCCCCTGGCCGACATCCAGCACGGTAAAACGCAAGCCTGAATCAGGAACTGCAGTCGGGATGACCAGAAAAACCGGTAAAATCAATACCAAGCCAATACGTTTAACGGGTAACCCGGCGGGTGAGAGCAATAGCGTGGCCGCCAGGGCAGCGCAAATGATGACCCACAAAGGTGGGGAGTGTTGAACCCACAGGGAAAACGGTAAATCCGATAGCCAGGACAGCATATAATGCATGGGTTTCAACAGGCTGTGGCACAGAGACAACAACAAGTCTCCAAGCGGCTCAAATAGCATTAACGAGATTGTGCCCAATAATAACAAAGGCACAATCACGAAGCTGACCCAGGGTATTGCAAGCATATTGGCAACAGGTGAAATCAGGGATGTTTTTTGAAATACATACAGGGTCAACGGCAACAGGCCAATTGTGACTATCCATTGCGCCTTACCCCAGCTTCTCCAGCCTCTCTGACTTTTCAATCGCCCTGTCATTCCAAACAGTAATACGGCGACCGCCGAAAACGATAACCAGAAGCCAGGAGATAAAACCGAGGTTGTATCCAGCAACAGGACAAAAAACAGCGACAGGCCCATTATGCGCGCGGGCTTTCCGGTACGATCGGTCAGGATCGCCAGCATTACGAAGGAAACCATGATCAAGGCTCGTTGGGTCGGTATCGCAAAGCCGGCCAGAAAAGCATAAAAAACTGCACCGGTCATGGCGAATATGGCCGCAAGCTTGGGTGCCGGGTATAACAGTGCCAGGCGAGGTATACGCAACCAGACGAAACGAGCAATAAAGAAACAAAAACCGGCGACGAGACCGATATGCAGCCCCGATATCGCAATCAAGTGACTCGTGCCTGTCCGCTGCAATATATCCCATTGCTGTTGATCAATGCTATCACGCATGCCAAGACCAAGGGCGAACATGATGCCTTTATGTTCTGCATGCCACAGAGAGTCTGTCAGTTTTTTTCTTATATGTTGACGTATACGCTGAAAGTTCCAGTTCGTAGTCAGCAGTTGATTATCGCTGGCCTTGCGTATGTAGCCGACAGCATTGATACCTTGCTGAAACAACCAGGCCTCATAGTCAAAGCCTGCCGGGTTCATAAATCCATTGGGTCTTTTCAGTCTGACAGTAAATTGCCATACCTGCCCGGGTTTCAGCTCTTGCTTACTGTGATACCAGCTTAAGCTGATTTTACCCGGGCGGGTCCATTCTCCTTGTTCAGACTCGGCCGTGTGCACCTTGAACAGAAATTTGCTTCGCTTTGGCAGTATTTCGGGTACAGAGAGGATTTCGCCGGTGATTTTTATATTCTTGCCTTCCATGGATGCAGGTAAATTATGCTGATATAGCAACCACGCCTGCCCCCAGGCAAGGACAAAGCCGGCTAATGACCAGAATAGCAGTCTGAATGCAGGAAAAATGTAACAAAAAGGAAGTAATATGATGGAAAACAGCAACCAGACTGAATCAGGCAAGACAACAAGTTGCTGAAGGATTATAATGCCTGTCAGAAAAGATAATACAGACAAAACCATACGTTCCATGTCTCATTTAGATAAATTTAAAGTACTTGCGTTTCCTGCCGCAATCGTTCATTGAAGATAACATAAACGATAGAATCGATGCCAAAAAAATTTCTGAAAAAATTTATGCCGGACCACGACACGGTTAAAAATCACAAACACCTGCAAATCTTTGGCAAATTACTTCATTCACCCAATCTGTTTCATTTGAATCGCAGGTCCGTTTCCGGATCATTTGCCAATGGCCTGTTCATGGCTTTTATGCCGGTTCCATTCCAGATGGTACTGGCTGCTGCCGGAGCCATTATCTTTAGTGTCAATTTGCCGTTGTCTATTGCCCTGGTCTGGATAACTAACCCCCTCACCATACCGCCGATTTTTTATGGCGCATACAAGGTAGGTGCCTGGATCATGGGGACGAATGCCGGGGAGTTTAACTTTGAACTATCTTATGACTGGCTAATGACAGGCCTTTCAGAAATCTGGCAGCCGTTTTTGCTGGGTTGTCTGGTATGCGGGGTCACTGCCGGGGCATTAGGGTACCTATCAATCCGGCTTTTCTGGCGCTATCATATCATCAAGGAATGGCGTAAACGCGGTAAAAAACGGTCGGCCTCATCGTAAGACGCTATCGTTTTTACCTCGCTGTCAAATCATGCAGTATGCCGTCCTGCAATTGCAAAACCCGATCCATTTGTTGTGCCAGTTTCTGGTCATGTGTCACTACGACAAAACTGATGTCGTAGGTGTTGTTTAGCTCCATCATCAATTCATAAATACTGTCAGCCGTCTCATGATCAAGATTACCTGTTGGCTCATCAGCGAGCACACATTTAGGTCGGCTAACCAGTGCGCGTGCCAGGGCCGTCCTTTGACGTTCGCCACCTGACATCTCCCCCGGTTTATGCCTGGCGCGATGTTCCAGCCCTACCCTGGACAACATTTCGGTCGCCTGATTAGTCGCTTCCTCGGTCTTCACTCCACGTATCAACAAGGGCATACAGACATTTTCCAATGCCGTGAATTCAGGTAATAAATGATGGAACTGATAGACAAAACCAAGTGCCTGGTTACGTAATACTCCTCTGGCAGTATTCGACAAGGCTGACATATTTTTACCATCCACCCAGACTTCTCCTGCACTTGGCATATCCAGACCACCCAGAATATGTAACAGGGTGCTCTTGCCACTGCCGGACGAACCAATGATAGAAACACGCTCGCCCTGTTGTATCTCCAGGTCAATGCCTTTCAGTACTTCAACATCCAGACTGGCTTCAGAAAAGGATTTGCTCAACTTCCTGCAACTTAAGACTGCATTGTTATTCATATCGCAGGGCCTCTGCAGGTTGTGTACGTGAGGCTCGCCAGGCTGGGTACAATGTGGCCAGCACGGTCACTATGAGTGATGCCAGCCCGATATAAAAGACCTCATCCCAATGCAGGTCTGCAGACAATTCGCTGATATAATAAATATCCGGTGATAAAAATTTCATCCCCAGCAGTCTTTCCAGCATGGAAACCACGGCCTCGACATTCAGTGCGGTAGGAATTCCACTGGCCAAACCCAGCAAGGTACCTATGACGCCGAGGAACGTGCCCTGGATGATGAAAATGGACATAATGGTCAAAGGTTTTGCACCGAGTGTCCTGAGGATGGCAATGTCAGATTCCTTGTCAGTGACTGCCATCACCAGGGTGGAAACGATATTGAAGGCCGCGACCGTAATAATCAGGAATAAAATGATAAACATCATACGTTTTTCTAGATTAATGGCCTTGAAAAGATTGGAATGTTTTTGTCCCCAGTCCTGTACTATGTAACCACCCTGGAGACGTTCAACCAGTTCTCGGGCGATATAGGGTGCATCGAAAATATCATCCAGTTTTAAACGTACGCCGGTAACCGTGTCACCCATACGATAAAGTCGACTGGCGTCCTTGATGTGCATGATCGCCAGTCCGCTATCATATTCATGCATGCCGACTTCAAATACCCCGACCACATTAAAACGTTTGAACCTGGGAATGACCCCGGCAGCGGTAACAACCGATTGTGGAATAATGACAGTGACACTGGCGCGTTTGTTTTCATTCATCTCACTGATATCTGTCGTACCAAACAGCATCAACGCAAGCTCGTTACCGATAACGATGTTGTAGGATTTTGATTTCAGCTCGCTCAAACTGCCGGAAATCATTTTTCTGCCCACTTCTGAAACCTTGCCTTCTTCTCCGGGTACAATACCTCGGACGAGTATCCCCTTACTCTTCCTGCCATTGGTCAACATGGCCTCGCCGCTAATATACGGCGCAGAGCCAATCACACGCTGATGGCGGCTGGCAGCAGCAGATACGACCTCCCAGTCTTCAAGCGGTGTGTAGATCCCTTCAATCGAGGCATGTGATGCCATACCCAGGATACGATCCCTGAGTTCCTTTTGAAACCCGTTCATCACAGACAGGACCGTTATCAAGGCCCACACGCCAATCGCGATTCCCAGCGTAGAGGTCAATGAGATGAATGAAATAAAATGATTGCGCCGCTTGGCGCGCACATAGCGAAGGCCGATATATACAGAGAGTGGTTTAAACATAGGGGCAAATTAGATCATAAACTGTCTGTTTTGTCTTTCAAACCGTCCAGATTGGCAGTATTACTACTGTATCATGTAAAAATTAAGTCTTTTTGAGCCAGATTGGCAAAAAAATTTGACCCGATACACATATCCAGTATTCTTCCTGGACGATCTAGGTGCTATAGTTTAATGTAATTCTGTAAAACTAACATCACTCAAGGAGTTGGATGATGAACTTAAAGCATTTTTTTGTCTTCCCCCTGTTATTGACAGGGTGTCTTTCGGTCTATGCTGAAACAGCGAATATGCGTTCGGTTAGCGATACTCCCGCCGGTGTCTCCCTGCCTCGCAATGGAATGTCGATGGATGCTGTCATGCAACAATTTGGGGAGCCCGATAGTAAAATCAGCCCGGTGGGGGAACCGCCAATAACACGCTGGAGTTTTCCTCAATATACGGTCTATTTCGAACATAACCTGGTTATCCACTCTGTCGCACATAGATAGACTCCGCATGACCAACAGGCAGTAATAACGGCCTACTCCCGTTTCTGTGCAGTAAGACTACAGATGCTCGTATATCCTGCAGAATGGCAAAGGCAGTCTTCAATTTTGCTTGCCTGGCCGCATAAAGACAGCGACTGGTCAACCAACCTCGAAGCCGTAGAAAGTGTCTACATCCAACTGGTAGCGGCTATCACAACTTGCCAGAAAGCGCTGATAATCTGCCGGGATGACTGTCATCGCCTTTCTATACAGCGTCTACTCAAGTCAAGAAATATAGACCTGGGCAGACTGTGTTTCTTCCAGCTACCTTACAACGACACCTGGACACGTGATTACGGACCGATTTCCATACTGAAAAATGGCGAAATTCACCTGCTGGACTTTCACTTCAATGGCTGGGGCAACAAGTTTAGTCATGAACTTGATAATAAGGTAAACCGGGAATTATCAAGACTGGCAGCCTGGCCCAAGGATAAAATGCAAGGTCTGGACCTGATCCTCGAAGGTGGCAGCATCGATACTAACGGCCAGGGGATCCTGATGACAACCTCGTCCTGTCTGCTAAATCAAAACAGAAACAAAGGCGCAGATAAGCAGACAATCGAGCAGTATTTATCGAATACACTCGGAGTCAACAAGATACTCTGGCTCAACCATGGTTACCTCGAAGGTGATGACACAGATGGTCACATCGACACACTGGCGCGTTTTTGTGATGAGCACACGATCGCCTATATGAGCTGTCGTGATGAACATGACCCCCAGTATATCGAGTTGAAAAAAATGCAGGCAGAATTGCATACCTTCCGTGACCACGAAGGCAAACCGTTCAGGTTGGTGCCAGTACCATTGCCCCCGGCCATATATGATCAGAAAAATAAACGCCTGCCGGCTTCTTATGTTAATTTTCTCTTTACAAAGAAAGGGGTTTTGGTGCCTGTCTATGGCGATAAAACCGCCGATTCACTGGCATTAAAGCAATTGCAAAAAGCCATGCCAGACAGAAAGTTAATAGAAATTGACTGTTCAGCCCTGATTGTGCAACATGGGAGTCTACATTGTATTACCATGCAGATAGCAGATGGTAATTGATGGTTTTATCACTGGAGGGAGACACCGTGCAAAAGTTACAAACCTTGTCGGTAGGCCTCATCCAGCATTGCTGTAGTGACAGCATGGATAAGAACCTGGAAAAGTGTATATCAGGTATCCATGAAGCCGCTAATCAGGGTGCCAAGCTGGTGTTGTTGCAAGAACTTCACAATAGCCTTTACTTTTGCCAGAGCGAAAACCCAAAACATTTCAGACAGGCAGAAAGCATACCCGGCCCAAGTACCGAAAGGCTTTCTACTACCGCCAAACAGCTAGGTGTTGTCATAGTCTCTTCGCTGTTTGAAAAAAGAGCAGAAGGTATTTACCACAATA
>Ga0316207_10004194_pt1 | contig 12706 bp, 17 predicted proteins | sample 6weekpyrite_MG_FD_204943 | JGI IMG/M metagenome (GOLD analysis project Ga0316207, IMG submission 204943) | Microbial mat bacterial communities from mineral coupon in-situ incubated in ocean water Damariscotta River, Maine, United States -... | ecosystem: Environmental > Aquatic > Marine >... | reverse complement strand
AATCGTGACATCCGCTTTACCCTGTAATTTAAGGCATTTAAGCAGTTGCTGGTAGTGCTCATCAAAGCGCTTTTTATTTTGTGTATTCATGTTACACTTTCTTCTTAAATTTACCCGGAATTGGGTGAGGAAAGTATAGCTCATGAAGGGCTTTGTTTTTTTCTGCCGCTTTGCGGCTTTGTTCAACAAATCGTTCCAGCTGACCCATAACAGTTTTCGCCTCATGTAGCTTCCGCTTCGCTCCATATTGCCACATAAGGCGAAAACTGTTACGGTCAACTGAACTCAGCGTTATGCCTCTCAACAGCAACCGGTGCTATGAATCTGTGTGGATAGCAATTATCATTAGAGCATGAAAACGTCACTTGAACACTTGCCAGAACAAAAACAGCAGGAATTACAAAGGACTATCGAGATTCTTCAAGAGGGGATTGATCTCGATATGCTCATTTTGTTCGGTAGCTATGCCCGTGGTGATTGGGTAGAAGACCTTGACCCGAAAACTCTCCTCTATCGCTATCAAAGCGACTTCGACCTTCTGGTTGTTACTGAAACACCTCACCAAGCGAGCAAAATTGAGCAAAATAGTCAACTTGCTCAACGTTTAACCAAAACGATTCACCGTACCCCAATCAGTCTGATTGCCGAGGACATCCTGTTTATAAACCGTCGGCTGATGAAAAGTCAGTATTTTTATATTGATATTACGCGAGAGGGAATTTTGCTTTACGATTCAGGAAAATTTGAATTAGCAGAGCCAAAAGAAATAAGCCTGTCTGAACGTAGAAAAATTGCAGAAGATGAATTTCGTCAATGGTTCCAAGGGGCAAAGGACTTCATTAAAACATATCAATTTCACTATTCGGAGCAAATGTATAACCTTGCGGCATTTGATCTTCATCAGGCAACAGAAAAACTGTACGGAACAATTTTATTAGTATTTACTCGCTATAAACCAAGTACGCATGATTTAGAAAAGCTTGGTCAAAGAGTTGGAAGTATAGAACCAACGTTCTTGTCTGTATTTCCAAAGGCTACAGAAGAAGAGAAGGAGTGTTTTAAGCTGCTTCGTAAAGCCTACGTGGATGCTCGCTATAAACCGAGCTATACAATTAAAAAAAATCAATTGGAATGGTTAACTGAGCGTGTAAACTGCTTAAAAGAATTAACAGAAAAACTGTGCCGGGAAAAAATTGAAAGTTTTAGCTAAATTCAAGCAAGGCATAATTAGGCGCTCCAGCCGACTCATTACCGCGCCGGTCGTACCTCTCTATGCGGTAAAGGTCGGCTGAGCTTAAACGTTATGTACAAAAGCTTGTTCAGTCTTTCATTTCTAGCTGGAGTAAAAAATGAAGTTTCTATTGCTTCCTCTTTTGCTGGTATTTGCAAGTAGTAACGCATTTCCAGAAGAAATCGAAAAAACATCCGAAGAAGGATACATTGTAAACCCCGAGGATGAACCATATTATAATGCGTTATTTGGCGCTTCGCCTTTTTTCGGCATTCTGGGAATGGAGATTCAGAAAGGAAATTATAGTGTCGGTTTAGGTTTGCCTTTACGACTCTTTTATCGCCATTATAGTACGCCATATGGTGATTCAGTATTTTATGGCTTTTATGTGGGGCACTCTAAGCAACCCGACAACATCGAAAAAAAGCTTGATGGAGTTATATATGAGGATGCTGTAACTACTGATGCAGGATTTGGCGGCGGTTATAGGTGGCAGTGGCCATCCAGTTGGAATGTAACCGCTAGCCTTTCAGTCCACTTTATGGAGGAAGAATTCTCTAATCCGGGTCAACCAAAAAAGAAAGACTCTTCAGTGATTTTATTTCCTGGTATTAGTGTTGGATATAGGTTCTAAAAAGGCACATAACATGTGGCTCAAGCGGCACAGCAACCCTTAGCTTCTATGGCACATTTAGCGTACACTACAAATCATTACAATAATTTAGCTTTACTACTGGGTTACTGCTCCTTAGCAAAGCATTATGTTGAGGAAATTGAATGGGAAATAAATTAGCGACAATTGGTATCGTCGAAGCAGTAACACAGGGTATTTTGTGGTTGGCTGCTACTATTCTATTTATAAAAGAGTTAAACCTGGAAAATATTTGGTGGCTTATTTGCACAATATCGCTTGTGTTGGAAGTTTCATTTGCATATACACACTCAAGGGTTACTTTGCCAGAGCTTATAAGGTATCTAGGTTACAAACCCAATGAAAAATTAAGCGAGGTAGCTTCATTTAAAATATATGACCATCTATTTACTATATTCGTTACATATCTTATTGTTTACAATGCAGTCAAAACATAACAAAAATGTAAAGCTCGTGTGTGTAAAAACAGCTCACACTTGGAGCAAGCTAAGCAGCCAACTTGGCCACTTACCTGGTCGTAATGCTTGAAAACAAAAGAAGAGACGAAATGACAAATTCTGACATTGATATTAAATTAAAAGAGGCAGAGCTTAAGAAATTACAAGCCGAAACCTTAAAACTACAAGCAGAGGCGACTAGTGTCTCAAACGCTAAAAAGTCGTTTTCTTGGTCTGAAACAATTAAAACTATAGGCGCAATTATTATCGGTCTTGGAGGTATTGTCGCAGCTATTACTCAATATGAAATATCAAGTTTAAAATCACAAGAATCTAAAATTGCCATTAATGAAAAAATAACCTTATTAAATACAAAAAAACAGGAATTAAAAGACATAGAAGAAAAAAGAAATATCGCGATTAATGAACGAGATGAAATCGAATTATCTGTAACCAAACTAAAAGAAGAGCTTTCTAATTTAACATCTCAGGTTAATAAAGAAGCCCCTCATTTAATAACTAAGCCTCTTGTATATATACAATTTCGGGGGTCTTTGACTCGTACCTTTATCAATGAATTCAGAGAAAAATTAAAAACTGTCGGCTTTAACCCACCTAGTGCCGAAAGATTATCAGGAACTTATGGTAATTTAGTCAAATACTTTAACCCCGCAGACCGAACTCAAGCTATGAAACTAGCAAGGGAGTCAGAAAATTACTTTCAAAATAAAAAATGCCCCACATCATTTGAACTAATAGATGCAAGCTCTGCAAATAACACAGGATCACCATTAGAAATATGGGTACATCAGTCATGCAACACATAAATATACATAACGAACAGGGATAGATCGTGAGAGAGGAGCTATCCACGACCTTATCCGGTTGTTGAACAAGCCCCCTAACCGGTTCTCTCTATAAACAAATATCTATACTATTTTTTCCTGGACTGTGATTTTTTATTCTCTGCACTTTTTTAAAGGCGAGTATGATTTGCAGTGTGGTTACTGTAAAAAAACTAGCGGCTTATCATATTAAAACGTCCTCCTGCTTGTTAGGTGAGTGGTATTTTATAAATTTTTTTATTTAATCCGGGCCTGATCTTTATACGGGCTTTATTTGCCTGATCTGCAATTCAGATTGACAGTGCGAACAGATAAATTTGGCACGGTTTCTTTTGGCAATGGGTTCCAGTTTTGTGTGTAAAATCAATTGCACGAGCTTGAGTAATGGTTTTACATTTGAGTGTAAAAACCATATTCTCTCACCCGGCTTAAGCCCCTGGGTAACACATGCTTTAATATCACATACAAAAACTTTTCTCCCTTTAACGTTCGGCACAGGATTTTTTTGTGGTGCTATTTATGTATTTAAAGTCATGTAACCGTTTTTGTTTGAGATGATATTCTTTTCACTTAAATCATGCGTTCAATTTCACACGGGGTTAAAAGATCCGGGCCAAGCAGCTCAGGCAAGCAGTTAAAATGATCAACGAGTCTAAGTAGTGTGCGGAATTTGAGTCAATGGTGTTATCAGCTTTATCTTGTAATTTAGGCATTTAAACAGTTATTAGTAGTGAGCATCAAAGCGCTTTTTGTCTTATGTTTTCATGTTACAATTTCCTCTATATGAGCCAGAAGTGGGTGAAGAAAGTATACGACATTGAGGTTTTTATTTTCTACCGCTTTGCGGCTATGTTGATCAAACCAATCAAGATCACACGCAAAAACACGTGCAGGGAACGCCAAACTACGGCAACCACTTACAGAATCGATATGCAACAAGGGATGCTTTCTCTACTGACAGTATGGTGTCAGTAAGTAGGGTTTATAATAAAGTTTTTCCCGAATAAGGAATTACTATGATTATTGAAATTACTACCTATAAACCAGCAATGGGGGTTGCACACGAAGAGCTTATACACGCATCGAAAGCGTTTGATAGAAACTATTGTTCTATATGTAAAGGACTGATTAGCAGGAATTTCCTCAAAACAGAAAATGGTTATATGGATATTTTTAAATGGGAAAACAAAGCCGACGTTGAGTATGTTCAAGCAACATTTATGCAGAATGCTGATGCACTCGAATTTGCAAAAATGCTAGATCCAAATACACTCACTATGAAAAACTATGAAGTACTTGACAACTATGAGCCAAGTAAAAAGTAAAAATAGCAAAACGAATTTAATATCAAACAGTTCCGCAATAGCCAATCTACGGCGCATTCCCAGCATTGGCCCAAAGGTAGGAGAGATGTTGGTGGAGATAGGCATTTCAAAAGTCACTGATTTGCAAAACCGTAGCCCTGATGAACTATATAAACAGGTTTGTGACTTTCGTGGGGAGATTTTAGATCGTTGTGTTCTCTATCATTTTCGTTGTGCAGTTTATTTTGCTTCTAACAAACACCATAAACCAGAACTTCTTAGGTGGTGGAACTGGAAGGATGAGTAAAAATATGCATCTCAAATAGCTCCACTGGACAGTTTAAAGCGGCACTTGTTTTGCTTCTTCAAATACGTGCCACTTTAAACTACCTCTGAGCAAAACGTTATGTACCCAGAGCCTTAAAGTATTATTTTCGCCTGTAACAAAAAAAGCATATGACACTACGAAGACATTTTATCTTATTTAGCATTACTATAATTGCTTGGACAGTGTTCTATTTATTGGGATTACCATTCAATTACTTTATTGATTGAAATGTAGCTGAGAAAACATAGTTAAGCCTGATCACAGCATTCGCAATAGTCCCTTATATTGCGTTTTTTGTATTATTTTTTTTAGGTGACAATTATTTAAAGACCAGCATTTGGGTTGCATTTTACGCGTCTGTGTTAATCTGTGTACTGGATTTCATTGTGGTTGGTTTGATCAAAGGAAATGGAATATATTTTTTTGATATCACATTGGCCACAAACACTCGGCCACCTATATGTATGGATTTCTATACCACTTGCAGGCGGTGTTTTAGAAAAAATGTATAGGGATAAATGCTGATTTATTTAACTTACTGAAATTTACGTTATATACATAAAACATGAAAGATAAATATTTAATAAACTGGCTTCTTACAGGCGACATTTCTATTCAATATCAAGTTCATAGAGATTTATTGAATAATGAAAAAAATAACCTAAGGGAGAAAATTTCTAAAGAAGGCTGGGGGGCGAAATTTTTAAAGCAAAGAAATAAAGAAGGTTATTGGGGGCGAGGCTTTTATCAACCTAAATGGACTTCAACACACTATACAATCCTGGACCTGAAAAATCTTGGAATATCACAAAATAACAAAGAAATATATCAATCTTTATCTTTAATAATTAAAAACCTTAAAGGCCCGGATGGAGGAATTTATCCAACAGGAAAAAATCAAAAAAGTGATGTTTGCTTAAATGGAATGTTTTTAAACTATGCTTGCTATTTCGGGATCAAAGAAGAAGATTTGAAGTCAATTGTTGATTTTTTAATTACACAACATATGAATGATGGCGGTTTTAACTGCTTCTCAAATACTAAAGGTGCGGTGCATAGCTCAATGAACTCCACACTTTCTGTTATTGAAGGCATACTGGAATACGCAAGAAATGGATACAAATATAGAATTAAGGAGTTACAATCTGCTGCAACTGAATCAAGGGAATTCTTGCTACAGCATAAATTATTTCGATCAGATAGGACGGGTTTAATAATCGACAAAAAAATGTTGATGCTTTCTTATCCCTCACGGTGGAGATACGATATATTGCGTGCATTGGACTATTTTCGTCTTGCAGAGATTGCATACGATTCCAGAATGAATGATGCGATTGAGGTTTTATTGAAAAAGAGGAGAACCGATCGAAAGTGGCCACTTCAAGCCAAGCATCCAGGAAAAACACACTTTGATATGGAGCAAGTTGGTAAGCCAAGTCGATGGAATACTCTCAGGGCTTTGCGCGTTTTAAAGTATTATGAGATTGATGTTAATGAATAATAATTTTAGCTACTATACATAACAAGGCAAATACACTCGGACAGCCAAAACATCGTCCCGCTTTGTCTGCTGGTGATTTTCGACGTTATGCATAAAAATAGTAAACATGCCTCACAATAAGAACTATAAAAAAATATGTATTTAATTCACTGTAATTACCGCATTAGTAATGATGTTAGCTCTTTCATTAGTGATGCGGCACCTGGTGAAATTAGAAAACCAGGAACAAGCATATTTAATTGTTATTTTGGGTATGTTGTTTTCTACAATAACAGGCGGTTTTACAGATAGATATTTTTTCATTAAATTATGTGAAAATGAACTTGGTAAAATTGGAGCAAAACAACATTGCATGTCATTATATTAAAACGCATAAGACGTTTAACTGGATGTTGGCGGACAGTAAAATTTACACTATTAATATACGTAGGCTATATTTTCTGAATATTGACTTTGATTTTAACGTATACTTAAAAGATATTTCTACATCATTAATATTACCTTCAGGTAAAGTAATACCAATGGAAGTGTCATATACCATTCAAACAATAACAGAGCATTTTTTAAACATAATGGCACATTTGTTTTGGACAAGTGAAAAATTTGATACAAAAACAATGAAAAACTCAGTAGGCTTACTATGAGTTAATTATCATCTTAGTTTTACTGATCATCCAACTGAAAAACCTGCATTTATTGAGAAAATAGTACCATTAGTAGTAAAAAAGCAGGAAAATATAAAGGGCTGTGACACTTCAATTGAATATAAAACTCCCAACAAGTATATTAAGTCGCGCAAAAAAATGTGCTCGGACCGGCCAAACAGCGCCCGTCCACTTACTTAAGACATTAAGAAAAATATATCCCTTTGTAATAGAAATGGTTTAATGACTCATGAATACAGTAGTTAAAAATTCAAATCCCTCGGATTCAGTGACTTTTTCCAACTGGTTAAAAAAGTTCACTGGAACCTTAAAAGGAATTGGTGATGGTAATGTTCCATGCGGAGAGTGTGTAGGGTGCTGTACATCATCATATTTTATTCACATTAAGCCTTCTGATACTGAAAGTATTAATCATATACCGAAAGAACTAATGTTTCCTGCACCAGGCTTACCCAAAGGACATTATTTATTAGGTTACGATGATAAAGGGCATTGTCCAATGTTTAAAGGTGGTAGATGTTCAATATATATTTACCGCCCTGAAACATGTCGTCAATATGACTGTAGGGTGTACCCAGCAACGGGGATATTTCCTGATAACGAAAAGTCAGAGATATTTAGGAAAGCAAAAGACTGGAAATTTGATTTTTATTCTCCTGAAGATATTGAGGCGCTTAAGGCAGTTCGTGCTTCATCAAAATTCATTGAAAGATATCATGATCACTTTCCAAAAGAGTTTATTCCTGGAAACAGCCCTCAACAAGCAGTTTTAGCTATTCGTATTCATCCAGAGTTTATAGGAGCTAATCACGAGAACATTGAAAATAATGTGCAAAAACTAGTGGATAAAATCGTGTCAAAATATGGAAACAATTACCGATAATGATCGCCTAACAAGGCAAATTAACTCATACAGAATCCCGCAAGGCTCGTTTATGACGAATGTCACTATCCTCCCGTTGTTCCAATATCCCGGTGATTTACGACGTTAGCATTTTAAGGTCTTATTTGTTTTAATCACCTTTCAGTTTAGCTAATCATGCTAGACTTGGAGAAGGCTCAATGAGTATCAACAAGATCACTCCTTTCGTCGCGCCTGTAATACAAACTTTAACATTTTGAAAAGTTGGGGAGAATCATTTTGAAGCAATGGTATGAACAACTTTTCGAGAATTACAGCAAAAAGTATGATGAAGAGTCATTCGTTCAAGGCACTGAGGGCGAATGCGATTTTATAGAACAGGAAATAAGTCACAACAAGTCCATTAAAATACTAGATATTGGTTGCGGTACAGGCAGGCATGCCATCGAACTGTCTGAAAGAGGATATTCTGTTAAAGGATTAGACTTGTCCCAATCGCAAATTGATCGAGCAATAGAAAAGTCAAAAGAAAAAGGATTGAGTATTGATTTTAGCGTAGCTGATGCCCGTACCTTGAAGTTTGAAGCTGAATTTGATCTAGTAATTATGATATGTGAGGGAGGTTTTTCTCTCATGGAAACAGATCAGATGAATTTTCAGATCCTGAATAATGCATCAAAAGCACTAAAACCAAAGGGTAAGTTTATTTTTACCGCACTGAATGGATTATTCCCATTATTTCACTCTGTTAAAGAGTTTATAAACTCTGGAGCAGAAATGGGTCTAGCTTCTGAAAACACATTTGATTTAATGACATTCCGAGATCACTCAATATACGAAACAGAGGATGACTCAGGAAATAAGTTATCTTTGAAGTGTAATGAGCGGTACTATGTTCCTTCAGAAATTAACTGGCTTGTTAAATCTGTTGGTTTTACCAAGATCAACATTTATGGGGCTAAGCTCGGCCAATTCTCCAGGTCTGATGTGTTGACCACCGAGGATTATGAAATGCTAGTGATTGCAGAGCGATAATATGCTATCAACACGTTCAAATCGCTTCGCAAAAGTCTTAGAACGGGCATGCTCAGGAAGCGAGCCATTTGGTGTCTTAAAATTTTCTGAAAGTCATTTACAGGTTTAGTTGTAACAAAAACTGGGAGGGCAGAAAAAGATAGTGATTATGCTTCAATATGAAGAAGCAAAAAATAACTTACCAAAACAACATATAAACATCCAGGAAAAATGGGTTAATATCAACCACAATCGCCCCGGGAGAGTTTAAACTCAGCTTTTCTGGCACATTCATCTTTAATCCGGTATCGTTACAGTATCAACTGATGCTAGTTTTATGAACTTAAATTATGATTAACTTTTTTGAAACTATTGCCAAATATCAAGGCGCCTGGTTTTCCGATGTCATTGGTGAGCCAAATGGCAATCCAGTCATAATACGCGTAATGAATGACGTTATTGCTCCCTTTCATACTCATGAAACAGCAGACGAAATGTTTATCGTATTATCAGGTACAGTATTCATTGATACCGCCAGTAATACTAAAACTTTAACTGCGGGTCAGTCTCACATTGTTTCCGCAGGCATTGAGCATAGAGCGCGAGTTGAAGGTAGAGCTGAACTTATTGTCATTGGTGGTCAAAACGCTTAACAATGCAGTCAAGTTCCCATGCGCATTAAGCACACATGCTTTGTCTCCGTTTACGCTCCGCATCTTACCGGGTTTTGTGCCTGGAGAAGAATATCGCTGAAAAATATGGAGACGAAGCTGAGGTATGGCACGCTCAATTAGCGTATGACAATGGGTTTAAACAAAGACAAGAGCGCGGATTAACAGGTGACTGGTTTATATATTCAAATAATAAAACATGAATTACTATCTTTATCTCGCAACACATGAAGAAAAAAAACCAGGTGCGTTATATAAGAAACTTAAAAATGGTACTAGTTGTGTGTTTCCATTCATATTTAACACAATCGCCTGACAATCACATAATCCCTGACAATTATAAGTATTGCTTGATAAGGAACTCTATACTATGAACGCATATCTAATTTTAGACTTGTCTATTCACGATTTCGGAAAATTAGTGAATGTATACAAAAAATACCTTCGTTTATCAAAAAGCATTCAGGTAGGTATGTTGTTCAAGGAATCGAATCCATCGTTATTGAAGGTGACTGGATGCCCGAAAGAGTTGTGGTTATCGAGTTCCCATCAAGCGATCATGCGAAAAAAATTTTTTAAAAGATCCAGTAGCACAAGATTTATTTAAAATAAGGCAGGATACAACAACCAGTAAACTAATTTTAGTTAATAGATGTTTGTAATAATTTAACACGCAAATTAACCATGACCACCTTGAGAAACGATCTAAAGCTCAGACTCTCGCTCATAACGTTACGTTATTAAATCGTTTACATTTACTACAATGAAAGAAACAAATAGGATGATGATGAAAACTTTAAGTTGTATATTTTTCTACAACCTTGTCAGGTATGACAATTAAAATCATGCCATATCTTTATCGTAATGCAAACAACAGTGATAAAGAGGAAGTATTTAAACTTTATCGCACGGTAATGACAGGGTATATTTCAAAGATATGGGGTTGGGATGAATTATGGCAGAAAGATGACTTCTCCACTCATTACAAACCAAAAAAAATAGTATTGGCTTTTAATAATGAGAAACTTGTAGCTTATAGTCAAGTTGAAGAAAAAAATGATCATTATTTTATACGTATGTTAATTGTTATTCCCAGTTATCAGAATAAAGGGATAGGTAGTCATTTATTAACATCCTTAAAAAATAAATCCAAAAAACAATCTAAATATATTCGACTGGAAGTATTTAAAACAAATATCACAGCAAAAGCGTTTTACGAAAAACAAGGATTCAAAATTGTCGGTGAAATAGAACATAGCCATATAATGGAGTCACATCACTATTAATCGATTTAACCAAAAAATAGGTTACATATTTATTTTTCCGATTTCTCCAGGCTCTAAATTCCAGTAAAAATATCATGCACACCAAGAATTTCGTGCCTGTAATTCTCTAACATCCACGATTATTTCTTAGGTCATTTGATACACAAGCAATATATAATTCTTTCCTTTTATATCAATACAGGATAAACCATTTTGCATTTGTGCCCTTCGTTTTTTTGCTCATCTAGAATTCAAGCTATCTAATAATCGCTCAGTGCATCTACATCATATAGATAGTGCATGACTTAATCCTCTTTATAGATTGTGCACATACGAGATACGCATTAAAATGGGATAACATTACAGAAATAACAGGACACCCAAGTTAAAAATATTGAATCAGAAATTTTTAAAATTTATTTTCATACCGTTTTAATAATAGAATTATTTTTTCTTTGTAAAACCAGACTCAGGCAAAGAATAGATATTAATTATTGATTTGACAGAATTTAACACACAGTAAAACGCCAGCAAGGTGCTGATGTTGGTTTGTTGTTTATGATTTAATTATTAAGGAAAATAGTGTTCACAACAGCGTTTAAACACCGTGCGTTTATAACCCATTTTTTCACAGGCCACTTTGAGGTTTATTACGGAACCCACTAAACCTTTCAATTTGCTTTCAAAGTGTGTGGATAAATGCAACCAATTTTCTTTTTCAAAGTTTAATTGGTTTAATAGTGGAGGTAAGTTTTGATCTATTGAACCGCGTTTGTCTTTGCGGGTTTGTTTACCCGTCCAGTCTAGCAGAGCGATGTAATCATTGAGCTTAAAGGGCAGCCCTTCGGGCATATCTTTTCCAGTCTTGCCTACGAATGGAAACAGGTTTTTAGATTGTTGACGTTTGTCATTTAGGTGATGCGCTTTTAGGGCAGTGTCTATTCTGGTTTTTATGCTGGTATGTTCTGAGGTTTCAGGTGTTTTGTTCATCTTGGCGCGTATGGGGTTTAAATCAATATATACCATGCAGGCTGCCAGGGCGGCCTCATCTAACAGGGCCTGTGATTTAAATCGGCCTTCCCAGAAACGCCCGGTACATTGATCTTCTTTATTGGCCTGTCGGGCTATGTCTTCATTGAGTATTTTCATAAACCAGCTGATGTTCATCAGGCGTTCACGCCACACCTCAAGCTGTTCTTTTAGTGCATTGCGTTCGGCTTTACTTAGATTTACACCTTGTAAGTAACTTTGTGACAACACACTGCCTTTATAGAGCTGGTGCCATTTATGGATAACATCATCATTACTCCAGTTATCGGCCTGTGCTTTATTGATGTGCAGTACGACATGATAATGATTAAACATGATGGCGTAGGCGCAAATGTCTAATGCAAAAATATCACCAAGCTCCAATAGTTTGTCTTCTACCCATTGACGACGATGTTCATAGCTCTCACCGGTGTTGATATCGATTCCGCAGAGATAGGCTTTGCGTACGACTCGTGACATGCAGTGGTAATAGGGTGTTGCGGCGAGTGACATTTGTGCATAACGGGGTTTTGGCATGTTTAACTCCTTGGGTTGTTGTGATCCTTTTTGATGTTAGAAAATTACGCTTGTGGTTTGTACTTGTCAAATATTATGTTGGGTGTCCGGGTTAGTTCCTTATGTTGGGTGTCCGGGTTAGTTCGTGTTGGGTGTCCGGGTTAGTTCGGGTTAGTTCTTGTATTATGAGCGTCGCGGTTATGTAAGAACCGGAAATATTAAAGATTATCCGTTGCACCTTAATGTTGGTATTCCTAAGGCGAAGGGATTGACTGTAGAGCTTCTTGAAAAAAACACTTAATATAAACCGCCCAATTAACTTCCATTAAATTATTAGATAATAATTAAACATTGATTTCTTTGAATATCTTCTTGATGATTCTATT
>Ga0316207_10004193_pt1 | contig 12706 bp, 12 predicted proteins | sample 6weekpyrite_MG_FD_204943 | JGI IMG/M metagenome (GOLD analysis project Ga0316207, IMG submission 204943) | Microbial mat bacterial communities from mineral coupon in-situ incubated in ocean water Damariscotta River, Maine, United States -... | ecosystem: Environmental > Aquatic > Marine >... | reverse complement strand
GGTTGTTAGTAGTTTCCAATTTAATGATTCACTATAAAACTGCAATCATCTCGAATGTGCTGACAATTGTCATTAACTAAATGCCTCTGTTCAAAATATTGATTGTTTTTAAGCCCGATTGCCCTGGATTGCCCTGGGGATTAAACTCTGTTTCTTTCTTTTAAAATATAGGCCCAAAAACGGGCAAACTGCAATGCATTATTCTCATCGGGTTTGGTAAACTTGAAAGCAGTGCTTACCGCTTTGTAGTCTTTGCTTTCATCTTTTTCCATACGAATCACTTCAGCATTAACACCCAGTTTTTCCCGATTGAAATTAACTCGGATAGTAACAATATCAAAAATTTCAACACCCATTCGCCCGAAGCGTGGTGTATGAATTAAGCAACCACCACTGCTGATATCAACAATATTTCCTGTGATTTCCATATTTTTATAGCGTAATGTGGCATCAATCGATTCGAGTAGATTTAGGCGTTTATTGGTACGTTTTTCAATGGGCGGAAGAAACTTTTTTACCTTTTCGAGAAATTTTGCTTTTTTGTATGGCTTTAAAATAAATGCTGAAACACCAGAATTTGCGGCTTTCAAAAGCATTTCTTTGTTTGATTCGCTGGCAAGCAGAATGAATTTGCTGTTTTCACAATTATTACTGGCTATTGCCTTTTGGACAAACAAGAATGTTCTATCGAGTAATGTTTCAAAATTTATGAAAATGAGACTAATGTTTTTGTGTTGGTTTATGAAATCAAGCGCTGCTATAGATGACGGGAATGTTCTTACATTTGAAATCTTGAGTTCATGTTCGATGAGGGAAATTAGTTTGTTGCTTGTACCATCATCAATAATCATGGCTGAAAGTTGATTGGTCATTATTCGATATTAAACCGCTTTTTCAAGATTTCATGGGTGTAAACAGATTTGAAATTGCTCAGATACAGTAAAAACAACCTTAGTCCCATTTATTAGCAAGTCGGGAATAAAGAATATACATGAAAATAAGCTGTCGGCAGCAAGGATGCTGCCGTCAAGCTTACACGGATGTATTCACAGCGTGATTATATTTGTGTGTATTCTTTGTTTCCGCTTCCGTTAGTGTATTGTTGAAATGACATTCCATTAAGTATAGCCCAAATATGAAGATATGAAATGTATCACTCTGAGAGCTTCCGAGTGATAGAACCGAGGCTTATATGTGTAAAAACTGATATCAATATCAAATTATGTGTTTTCACAAGGCATTTCGAAAACAGTATCATTATCCTACAAATTAAATTTGTGAAATTTACAACAGATTTTGAACCTTTAGCGACTGGAAATCGAATCTCAAATGGAATCCTCTGCATTAAATGTTATAGAAACTACCGGGGCAGCCACAACTTCTGCCGGAATAAGTGCTGAAAAAATACAGGAATTGAACGAGAAATATCATGATCTCAATTTAGAGCAGCGTATTCAGGCGCTGTACACTGATTTTAACCCAGGCAAGGTCATGTTGACTTCTTCATTCGCAGCAACATCTGCGTTTTTGCTGTCGCTATTTTCCGAGTCGGCACCTCAGCAAAAGGTGTTTTTTATTGATACAGGATTCCATTTCCCTGAAACCTTACAATATAAAAAATTGCTTACAGAGCGTTTCAAGTTGGATGTGGTTGATGTACGAGCAGATGCCTGGAAACATGACTTTAATGTTAATGATCAGACCTGGAAAAGTGATCCGGATTTTTGTTGTTCCATCAATAAAGTTGAACCATTAGAATTGCTGAAACAAGATTTTGATGTTTGGGTTTCTGGTTTAATGCGCTGGCAAAGTGATCATCGAGCAACACTGGATATTTTTGAAGAAAGAAACGGTATCATCAAGTTTTATCCATTAATTGATGTGAGTCGTGAACAAAGGGATGCTTATATCAAATCACATCAATTACCATTTCACCCGCTGGTAGCCAAAGGTTACCAATCTATTGGTTGTGTACATTGTACTGCACCAGGTGAAGATCGAAGTGGGCGCTGGAATAATAAACCCAAAACTGAGTGTGGTTTACATTTGTAAGGCTTCGCAGTATTTAGCTATACTCAATTATTGTTCTATTTTAGTGATTGGTTTTGCCACAGTGTAAAATACATGGTCGTACCTTGGTTGGGGGCTGACTCAACCCAAACCTCACCTTCATGTTTTTCAATCAAACGCTTTACTGACGCAAGACCAATACCTGTGCCCTCAAATTCATCGTTTGTGTGAAGGCGGCTAAAGGGTTTGAAGAGTTTATTTACATATTGCATTTCAAATCCAACGCCATTGTCGCTTATATATAGGATTTTATGACCATCTTTAACAGTTGAGCCAATATTTATCGATGGGAATTCTTCATTGCTAGTGTATTTCCAGGCATTGCCAATAATATTTTCTAAAATCAATCGCATTAATTGTGGGTCAGCATTCACGTTCAGGTTGTTTTCGATGTCGATTTTTACATTGCGCAGTGGGTGTATTTCTTGAAAGTGCGTGACAATTTCATTTGCCAGCTGACTAAAAGAAATATTTTGTACTTTGATCTCGTAGTTTGAAATACGTGAAAGTTCCAGAATATCATTCAGCAGCATTGCCATGCGCTTACTACTGTTGATTATTCGGCTCAGGAATTCATTATCTTCATCTGATAACTTTTCGCTGGCGTCTTCTTTAAGAATTTGACTAAAGCTGATAATGGAACGAAGTGGCGTACGTAGATCATGTGCTAATGTATAACTATAAGCTTCAAGATCCCGATTCTTTTCCTCTAATTGATACCGGTGTGTTTCGATCATTGCAGCTGAGCGGTTCATTTCTTTAGCCAGTTCACCCAGCTCATCATTACGATGTAAGTCAAGTTTCTCTAATTTATTGCCGCGTCCCATAATACGTGCTGCATTAACAAGTTTAAAAATAGCTTGTAAAATTTGACTGGAAAAAATATAACTGAAAGTGAATGCCAGTATAGCAATGATAGGAAAAATAATAAAAAATACCGATTGTTTAATTTGCTTAACTTCTGATAAAAAGGTGTCGGGATTGGTACTTAAGTTGAGTGTCCATTCTAAACCGGGTAGATTAAGTTTTTCGCTAACAATCCATAAACCGTTTACATTAGAATGACAGACATTATTATGACCATGCGTTAATAAAATTCCATTATCCTTGTCTGTAAGGCAAATTGATTGACCTTGTGTCGTCACCAATTGCTTTATTTGACTTAATATTGCTGTAGCACGCACATTAAAACTTATGATGCCATAGTGCTTATTGGTTGAGATGTTTACAGGTATCCACCAGGTGAAGCTTTCGTTTTTCGTATTTAGCTCGTTTTTACTCACATAGATTTTTAATTCATCCCGTGCTAGAAGTTTTGTGACTAACGTCTCTTGGGACATATCAGACAAATTACGTTTTATCCCACTTTGTTCAACACGAAATACCTCAAGGGCCTTATCATTAATAAAGTTAATTTTTAGCAGTTCTTCGTTTTGCTGCATCCAGTCCTGAAAATATAGCTCCATTTGGCGAATATCATTTTTATAGGCTGCAGTATTTAACGTTAATTGATTGAAGCGCATGCTGCGAAACAAGGGCAATGTTGCAGTGGATACAAAACGTTCAGTTTGTTTTTCGAAGGTGCTAGTCAGGTTGTTAAATCGGTTGTGGGAGTCAATTTCGAATTGCTGTTTCAGTTGTTTTTCCATGGCAGCTTCCATATAGGAAAATACCAACAAAGTAACAATAAATAGGAAAAACACACTGCCTAAGCCAAATATTAGAATAAAACGGGTGCGTAATGACACAGATTATTCAACTTGGGTTGATTTATTTTTCTGTTTAAAATCTTTTCTGACGGCTTGCATTACTTTTTCATAAAGGTTTTTTCGTGGCATATGATTCCACAAAAGCATTTGGTTAAAATAATCAGGGTTGTCCAGGTGTAGCGCTTTAATTACTTCAGGTTTCAACAGGCTCAAGGTTTCAATATTAGCTGGTGCTAATCCAGTAAACTTCACCATTTGTTGTTGCACCTCAGGACTTATTTGATGGTTAATAAATTGATGGGCTAGTGAACTTTGATTGCTATTTTTGCTGATTAGGTAGCTATCGAACATACCTACAGCACCTTCCTTGGGAATGATCATACCGAAATTCTTTCCGTTTGCCTTTAAGCGTTCTGAGGGATCATACCAACGGTTGAAAACCACAATTTTTCCATTTCGTGCGAGTGTTATTTCATCACCACCACCTTTGTAATATAAAGGTGATAAATCATTAAACTCAAATAATTTATTTTTAACGTTATCAAGCTGTGTTCTGGTTAAGCTGTAGACATTTTTGTAACCCAGGGCAAGAGCAGTAGTCCAGATCATGGAAATATCATCCCACATGGCAACTTTGCCCTTGTATTTAGGATTCCACAGCATCTCCCAGCTATTAGAATTATTGACCAATTGCTTGTCGTACATCAATCCAGTGGGTCCCCACGCCCAGGGAACAGCGTATATACGACTTTCAAACTGGCTCCATTCAGAATACTTCAGGTTGTGGTGTAAATTTTGATAGTTGGGTAGTTCTGATAAATTTAATGGGTTGACCAATCCCATATCATGCAAAATCTGAATACCTTCATTTGATATGATAAAAATATCATAATATTCGCTGGACTCTGCTGCTGAAACAATATCATCAAGATTACTGAGTGGTTTAAATTGAATATTAACGCCTGTTTTTTTTTCAAAGCTTTTAAAGCCAATGGTTTTACCTGGGTGATTAGGGTCACCATACACATCCCAACCGGTTACAACCAATGTGTTTGCTTGAGAAGCGAACAAACTTTGATTCAAAAATAACAATGAAGTTAAAACCACAGTAAATATAGGTATAATGCGATAATATTTTGTTATTTTCATGTAAAAACTCTTTAAATTATCACTAGGCGGTATGAACCTTATTGAGGGTTTTTCATAAAGTGTAGTTCAATTTTTGGATACGTGAAGTCTTAAGTTGTTGATTAGATGATTAACTGTATCGAATGTCAATTGCCTTGCGATATACAAAAACAATTCTTGATTAAGAGAAGATATCAATTTTTTATCATATGGCACGAAAGAAATAATCTAAAAAAATTGTTGCCATCAATCTATCGTACTTGATACAAGCTTTCCTCGCGCACAATCCAGTAAAAATGTGACTAGGCATTTGACAGCTTTTAGTTGGGCCGGTTTATTTTAGTGACATATTAAAGCAGTGCGGAAACTCTATATCAAAACGGTTTTCGTGAAAATACCATCAAGCTTGATTACTGAACGATTAAGTTAAAACTTCCCGAAATGAATATTTCAAAAACAGAATGCCCACCTAGTAAATGGGCAACTGTATATTAAAACTTTTAGGTATCAGATAAACAAATCACATGAGTCAAATATTCTATAGTTGATCAATTTGTTTCATCATGCCAAGGTCATCAGATTGTCGCCAATGTTCCACTATTTTACCATCTTTGATATATTCGATTTGCATCTGATTGACCTTCACTCGCTTGCCGGTTGCTGGAATGCCAAATAATTCGCCTAAATGTGTACCATGCATTGTGCATCGAATGGCAACTTTATCATCTGAAATAACCATGTCATCAATTTCAAATTGAAGATCAGGAAAACCTATTCGCATTGCAGATATAATAGGCTTAAGATCATTTGGGCCATTAGGTGGATTTGGCATGCCGGGGCTGTCATTGATGTACCCTTCATCAATAATTTCATTAAGCACATCGAGTTTTCCCTGGTTCCAGGCTTCATTATAATACCGCTCAATCAGCTTTTGGTTTTCTGCAATAGACATATTATGCTCCTATATATGTTTAAAATGAATAGTCAAATTTACAGATCACGGCAGTTCATTAACATTTGTTAATGACTTAGGTTGATTGCTGGTTTCTAATCCGCGAGAGTGATACTTCGGATACGCCTAAATAAGATGCAATATGATATTGTGGTACGCGTTGACAAATTTCTGGAAAGTTTTCCAGTAAATCCATATAACGTTTTTGTGTATTGCTTTGCAGAAAACTTCTTTCCCGTTTCATTTTACTAATCAGAATCTGTTCAATAAATTTACGCCCAAGTCGTTCTATCATTGAGTAATTTTCGTATAAATTCTCAAATTCAAAATAGCTCGCTGTCAGAATGATGGTATCTTCCAGTGCTTGAATGCCAAAAGGCGAAACATGACCTAAAAAATCATTTGAAAATGACGCCGAAAGCATATTTTCTTTAATAAATGCCTTATTCCATTCTTTGCCGTTATCATCAAGATAGTAGTATCTAACCAGTCCTGAACAAACAAAGAAAATACGACTGTTTTCTTCATCAGGTAACACAAGGTGATCGTTTTTCTGAAATTTCGAATAACTGAATATTGCTTCAAGTTTCCCCCAGTCTTTTTGGTTCAAGTGTGCAAACTGAGAAAGTGAGTTTTTCATAATGTCATAATAATTTTTAGTCATGTGATATGTCTGTTTTTTTAATCATGCTTCATATTTCGCAATGGTATATTGATGCAGCATCAAATGTATTTCTATTCAAGCCTTATAGAGATCTTGTAAGTGGTGATCATATTTTTGAACCACCCTAAATTTCAATTCAAGTAACTTCATAGTCTGCTAAACTTATTTTACAGGGAATGTATTATTCATGTTTAAAAGTTTGACTGAGATAGGCTTGTTTGTTACTAAAGATGGTCAAATAACAACAATAATGTATTGTCAAATGAAGAATAGTTTGCCAGTAAGGTCTGTTCAATGGAATATCACATTCATTTTTCAGGTATGTAGGTTTACGTAGATTATCCTGAAGTTAAAAAATATTGAATCCGGAAATATTTATGGAGATCATACAAAAATTACCCATCGTTTCACAAGCGATCTTGTATATTCTGTTAGCTTTGATGTTTTTACACAGTGTTATTATATTCGTTTGGCAAGTGCAGGTTATCCGTGGTAGAGCGATGAAAAATGCGGATGGTTCTTTTGATAGCTGGCATGAACAAAAAAATTATTACGGCATTGCATTGGCAGATGTTCTATTAAGCTGTCCGATCAATATTCTCGGCATTCTGCTTGTTTTTATCAGCCCACGCTGGGAATTCTACCTTATATCATTGGTAAGTTTCTGGTGGTTGTGGGCTAATACTATGACCACTGCAAACAGTTTAAAATTTGAAAAACCAAAAATGACTTTTTATTGGGTGATTTCTTTTCCTTTTGGTATTTTTATTGGCTTATCGTATATCGTTTTTACGTTTGTGCATTTTGATGTGATTTTCGGAGTATAAATGGACGCTGTTTGGGCAGTCATACTCATTGTATTATCGCTTCTTGCGTGGGGAGGGCAGGTTATATATGCCATATCACCCAGGCTTGGTGCCAAGTTGGGTGTTGGTGAGGCAAAGTCAGACGTACACCCGGTATTTTTTATTGACGCAAGGGGTGAAGCCATTTGGGATTCCATGATTTTGTGGTCACTTTTGGTCGCCGGAATTTTACTATTATTCAGTCACCCGCTATGGCCGTACTTTGGTTTGGTCGGTGGTTCATGTTATCTCTATTTTGCTGGGCGAAATTTAATAACACGAAGGATGTTGCAGCGACACGATATCAGTATTGGTTCGCTAAAAAGTATCAAAATTGCCTATGTGTTTGTCTCAATTTGGGGAATAGTAGGATTGGTAACAATATTTATGGCAGCGTCTACACTAAAAACGTGAATTCAGGAAATGCGCCAAAATATTTACATTTAGCAAAACAATTGCACAAACTTATCACAGTGTCAATAAAGCATATTGACCTTCAATTGAGCTATCTAAACGTATTTGGACTGAATCATCCTCAAATTCTTTACTCCCATAGGGAACAATCATGCTTGTTTCTTCACTGTCGTCATCATATGCTTGTATACTGCCTGGAATCGCTTCGTGTCTACCTGAGCGATAATGCATATTCTTTTGTGTGCAAAGGCAGAATAAATTTAGAACATAACGTTTTTAAAATTGTCGTTTGGCTGTCATTCTAAATGATTCGTTATGGCCTAAAAGTATTAGTCAGCAAGACGGGAAATTTGGTTTCAAGTTTAAACTTGCCACTTCCACATAGCGTATATTCCCCTGTTCGTTTAACTGAATATTCAGTTCTCTTGATTGTTGCCACACACCCAGCTCAGATGTTTTTACACCAAAGTATAGCGCTAGATCTTGGTTTAAAACTTTGGTAAGAGGCCATTGATTGGCTTTACAGGTTTGATGCAATATAAAATTATAGAAACTCCAAAACGCCATTGCTAATATCAAAACGATACTGACCACTATAACAGTCAATAATAATCCCAGGAATAAATCGAAATCCAGTTTGTGATAATAAGTAATATCCAGTCCAAGCCAATCGACTAATGGAGTTGCCAAAGGTAATATTAAATATCCCCATAAGCACCAGAAGAAAAGTGTTATCGCTCCCTGACTAATGCGGCGCCAGTTACTTTGCAAATGACTGTTTTCAATAATTAAGGTTTCATTGTTCATTTTTATTACTCCTTATTCCTCGGTCAGGACTCGTCCAAATAGCGCGTTCCCCACGTCGTTTAATCAATGCTTTTGGAACGCCAACAACGGTTGTGAATACATTTAATAGCCAAAATGCTAATGGGAACCAAATCATCCAGTAATAATATTTTCCGATACTTCGCTCATAGCGCGCATCAATAAACAAGCTTAAGGCAAACTGCAGCAGGCAGGTTAATACCAGTGCTACGCTTGTTGTGCCAGGTAGCAAACTGAGTGAAGGTAAGTTTTGTGCTTGCGGTAAAAGTGTAACGATCAACCATATTGTGAATAAAGCAACAATGGTATATGCCCATAAAACACTGACAAGGTATTCAGCAAACAATAACCACATGCGCCGTTGTCGCCAATGAAAAATATTACTGAAATTTCGCGATACGACTTCCATGCCACCTTGTGCCCACCGGAGTCTTTGCTTCCAAAGACCTCTGAATGTTTCAGGCATGAGTATCCAGCAAAGTGCATTTGGTTCAAAACGAATTTCCCATTGAGCCATTTGCAGTTTCCAGCTAATATCGATATCTTCAGTAATTGCATCGACGCTCCAATAATCCACATCTTGCAAAGCTGATTTACGAAAACCTGCAATTACCCCTGAAATAGTGAAAATTCGTCCATATACCCGTTGAGCCCGTTTGATAAGTCCGACAATGGAAGAAAACTCTCCAACTTGAATTTTTCCTAACAATGTTGAGCGGGTGCGTATGCGCGGATTTCCGGTTATTGCGCCAACTTTTGGGCTGCTTAAAAAGTGCTTCATCATCCATGCTGTTGCATTCGGGTCCAATAAAGCGTCACCGTCAACACAAATTAAAAACTCATTTGGTGAGGCCATGGCGCCCATGCGTAATGCCATGGCTTTACCCTGATTTTCCACAAGATGTACAACTCGTAAACTTGAGTAGCGTAAGGCTAATTCATCGAGAATTTCACCTGTGTTGTCGGTGCTCCCGTCATTTACTGCGATAACTTCGATATCAGGATACTGCTGCTCCGTTAGTGCTTGAATTGTTTCTTCCACATTTTCCCCCTCATTGTGACACGGTACAATAAGTGAAACCTGCGGATAGCTCGGCAATTCAGGTGGCGTCTTATAACCATCTCTGACTTTACTTTCCCAACGAATATAATATTGTGTTGCGCCAGCCATCCATACATAAGACATTAATAGTGGATAGTAATAAGCAAATAACAACATGTAATTAATTGCGTCGGAAAAAGACATTTCCATCATTATTTACTCCCTTGGCGCTGTTGTTAAGGAAATTGCCGGACGTATAATCTCAAGAGAAGGTAGCCCTTGAATAAAGTCATCTGGGTAATAACCAAAATGCATCGCGCCACTTTGCAACAGGATTCGCATGTGCTGAGCAAGACGCTCAGTTGGTAATGGTTTTTTTTCATGCCAGTTAACGCTTTGAAGCTCAAATACCGTTCTGTTTAACGCACCTGGATAGTTCGCCACGTGTTTAACAAGTTGTTTAAGCCATGCTTCTGGATTTTCTGCTTTCTCCATATAAGGCATCGCCATAACTGCGGTGTAATCGTAATGGTTGAGAAAAACCTCCATTGATTGTGCAAACCAATCCTCAGATTCAGGCTCCATGATGACGGAGGCATACATGTTTCGCGCAGTTTTTATGTTTGATTGGTATAAACTCGCACGTTCTGTCAGGCTGTCTGTCCATTTAGCCAGTGCTTCGTTTTTCATTGAAGTCCAGCGCTTGAATAATTCAGGGTCTCTTTGAATGACTTTTATGTCTGACGGTAATCTCATTTTTTCGTAAACTTTAGTCGCCCATATACTGCTGTCTTCATGATCGTTTAGATAGGCATCGTCATGAAAAATTAATCCGCGAAAACTCGCGTGTTTTGCTAAGTCCTCATAGATATCGCCAACAAAATTTAATGCATCTTTGCTAAAAGGCGAAAATCGTCGATAGTCTTCCTGTTTGCGTGCAGGTGTTGCTTGTACGCGATGTTTCGACAAAGGATGGCCTTCCGGTAAGTCATATGACAATACCGGCATCCACGCATAAACTTCTACATTTGCACGTGTACGTAATTGCCAGGCAACTCGGTTGAAAAGGTCGGCTCGCATGGGAAGATGTCGATTAGGGAAATACAGACTATTCGCATTTCCATCGCCGTCGGGATCGGCAAATGCTTGCAAATAAACGGTACTGATGCCCATGGCTTTTATGCGATCTAATAGCAGTCCGAGATTACTTTCCTGCTGTTTTAAGTCTGGATCGTAAACATAGTCGAGGTCCACATGTACAACACGAACGGGATCAATTGTTTGTTTTATATGATCGTTAATCAGCCAGGCGAAATCAGCAATGTCCGAACGATTACCAACCAACACTCGATGCACATTACTCAGATTATTAATGTCGGTATGCCCCTCATCAAGACTCATGGTAATGGGCATCCCTAATTGGTTCGCGATATTAATTGTGACTTGATTATATGCGCCATAAGGCCAAACCATCACACGCGGTGCTTTACCGGTTTTCTGTTTAATCAGCTCCACGTTGCGACTAAGATCGGCATGAATACGTGTGCGGTAACTGCTATCATCTTCGTATTGATTTTGCTTTGCGTCATATTTAAAAGTAACAGCCGATGGTTGTACGTTGCCCTGAGGATTTGCGAGTACACCATGATGTAAGTCATAACTGTGGGAAGCTATTTCGACCAGTCCAGAGTCAGACATTTCACGAATTTGTTTCCAGTTGAGGAAATATTCTCGTGGCATAGCTGTACGACCATATGCAACGGATTCACCTTCTGGTGTTTCTAACCATTTTCCCATCAAAGCCAGTACAGCAGGGTAGTTAAAGAGTTTTAACAAGGGAAAAACTTGTTGATACATGCCTTGATAACCATCGTCAAACGTGAGCAATACCGCTTTTTCTGGTAATGTTTTTTTTCCTTGGTTCGCCGCAATGAGTTCATTTATGTTTATTACATGGTAACCATTGGCTTGTAACCAGGAGAACTGTTCGGTCAGCGCCTTGTTGGTCACCGCCATTGCTTCGGTATTTAACTCTGTACTACTACCACCATCCACATTGTGATATGACAAAACCAATAGCTCGGCATTGATTGCTGTAGATACTGATATAAAAAACAATATGATTAATGATTTGCTCAATGCCTTCATCATTTAAAACCTTTTATTCAATGTCAAAAAACCACGTGCAACAGTTTCTTTATTGCCGTCATAAAGTGACTTTCCAAAGCTAATGCCGTAGCTGAAAGAAAAACGTTTATCAATATCCCAATTGTGCTCGTAAGCAAGGCTCCATATTGTTCCTCTTCGAAAACCTTGTTGATGTGTTGCGCCAATCGTTGTGGAAAAACGCTGACGAAAACTTCGCTCATAACGAAGATATGTCTGCCATTCATGGATTAAGGTTGCTTCTGATGAAATGCTTTTTTGAGGATTAAAATACGGTGCATCTATATCGCTGTTGCGTTGTTGGTACAGTAAGAGTGTGCCATCAAGAGAATAGCTTGGTGTTGTGTATAGTCGTTGACGACCGGAAATGGTTTGCGTGTCGCGATTGTTTCCATCACTAAATTTTTGAAAGCCAAAGTCTATATCAATTTCTCTGCTTTCATGGAAACGATATGTAATACCTAAACTTGCTGATTCTGTGCTAATCTCATTTTTTCTTGCAAGCAAGGGTGTGTCACTGCTGTTTGAATCCAATGAAGCATCCAGTTTCCAGTAGTCATCCAGTCTTAAGGCTCCATGGAAGGAAGCCCCTTCATGTAAATCATTATTGGTATTAATTTCAAATTTTGCGTTTATATCTTGGGCTTTATAATTAAGCCCAATACCTAAAAGACCATAGCTTGTCGTTGTTGAAGAAAATTCACCACGCTGATATAAAGTGTGCACAAAAGGACGCCAATGATTGCTGATAAACCGATCGTAGTAATAAGCATCAAAACTCAAATCTTTACTTCCGGCATAGTCTGAAGAGCTAGTACCTACATTACTTTCAAGTGAGATTTCGCGACTTTTTTGAATTCTAAGATCTTCTTCGATATTGATAACACTCAA
>Ga0316207_10004192_pt1 | contig 12709 bp, 10 predicted proteins | sample 6weekpyrite_MG_FD_204943 | JGI IMG/M metagenome (GOLD analysis project Ga0316207, IMG submission 204943) | Microbial mat bacterial communities from mineral coupon in-situ incubated in ocean water Damariscotta River, Maine, United States -... | ecosystem: Environmental > Aquatic > Marine >... | reverse complement strand
ACGGGGAAGTCCTTGCCGACCTGTTTATAGCCGAGTTCGAGCATCTGCTCGGGGCTTGCGCCCACCACGACCCAGTCGCGCTCTTTTGGCTCTAGGCCCAGTAATGTGTCGCGGACAGCACCGCCGACAAGATAGATTTTCATGGTGTTAGGATAGCATGAGCCTGCACAATCAGTGTGATACGGCACTTATAAACCCTGTCAACGTGTCTATTAGTGTATTTTTGTTTGAAACGACAACCGATCCTGTTGTACAACGAGCATCCCTGCGTAAAACAGGTGCTTCGGGCACCGATTCGCAAACAGATTTCACAAATATATAAATGGAGAATTCCAAATGATTAAACCAGTAGGTGCCGATGAACTCATGCCGCTGTTCGTCTACGATGACGCCGAGCACGATGCCCTGTCTAAAGAAGCCGAAGGCCTGCCTTCTGTCGTAATTAGCTCAGCGGCTGCCGGTAATGCCGTGATGATGGGTGGTGGTTACTTCACACCACTGACCGGTTACATGAATGTTGCCGATGCCATGGGATGTGCTGAAAACCTGAAGACCACTGATGGCAAGTTCTTCCCGGTTCCTGTGCTGAACATGGTTGAAGATATCTCTGCTATCGAAGGTGCTTCACGCATCGCTTTGCGTGACCCAAACGTTGACGGTAACCCGGTTATCGCCATCCAGGATGTCGAAGCTATCGAAGAAGTCAGTGATGAGCAGATGAAGATCATGACCGATAAGGTCTACCGCACTGATGACGCCGAACACCCGGGTGTGGCTGCATTCAATGGTGTGGGTCGTTATGCCATCTCTGGTCCGATCCGCGTCTTGAACTTCAGTTACTTCATTACAGATTTCCCGGATACTTTCCGTACTGCGGTTGAAATTCGTAACGACATCATGGAACGTGGCTGGAAGAAGGTTGTTGCTTTCCAGACTCGTAACCCGATGCACCTTGCTCATGAAGAACTCTGCCACATGGCTATGGATCGTCTCGGTTGTGACGGCCTCGTCATCCATATGCTACTGGGTAAACTGAAGCCGGGCGATATCCCTGCACCCGTTCGTGATGCCGCGATTCGTAAGATGGTTGAACTGTACTTCCCACCTAATAGTGCTGAAGTGACCGGTTACGGTTTCGATATGCTTTATGCGGGTCCACGTGAAGCCGTCCTCCATGCCTACTTCCGTCAGAACATGGGTGCCACACACTTTATCGTTGGTCGTGACCATGCCGGTGTCGGTGACTACTACGGTGCCTTCGATGCACAGACTATCTTCGATGATGAAGTGCCTGCTGACGCACTCGAAATCGAAATCTTCAAGGCAGACCATACTGCATGGTCGAAGAAGATGAACAAGGTTGTCATGATGTGTGAAGCCCCTGACCATGAGAAGGATGACTTTGTCCTCTTGTCGGGTACGAAGGTTCGTGAAATGCTCGGTAATGGTATTGCACCGCCGAAGGAATTCTCACGACCTGAAGTCGCACAGATATTGATCGACTACTACTCAAGCCTGTAACAATCGTTGCATGTTTGAAAAAAGCCCTGCTGGATTCAGCAGGGCTTTTTTATTGTCTGTACAAGTAGGCAGGAACAATATCTTCTAACACTGTGGCGGTACCAAACCTTTCCGGGAAGCCAGTCTCGCAGACACTATCGACTTGCAGAGACAGGTAGTTGTCATAACTCATGGGTTTACCGGGTACTAGCCCCAGTGAATGTGCCTGTAACCTGGAAAGTGTATCGTTAAGTCCAATTACTATACGTTTCATGTTGCAGGTGCGGGCGGTGTATTCAACGAGTTGTTTTAGCGTATAGATCTTTGGTCCACACAGGTTGTAGCCGTTTGCAACGGTTTCGTTGTCATCCAGTGAACGGACAAAACTGCGTACAACATCTTCGACATAAACCGGGGCGAATCGCGCATCTGGGCAGGCAAGCGGGAATACCGGGGCGAATTTAAGCAATGTCGCAAAACGGTTAAAAAAGCTGTCACCAGGACCATATATGATAGAGGGACAAAACCAGGTAGTTGCCAGGCCATGCCGGTTGGCATTGGCGACCAGTTCTTGCGCCTTGCCTTTACTGAACAGGTAGTGGCTCGGTCCTTTGTCTGCATCAGCATGCAGGGCACTCATGTGGAGCAGTCTAGGAATCTCATTGTGTTCGCAGGCGCGAATGACTTTCTCGGTAAGGTTGACATGTGCATGGTGAAAGCCGCTACCGTCTGAGGTTTGCTCGTTAAGGATGCCCACCAGGTTAATAACCGCTCGGCATCCCGTTGTAAGTTGATTCAGTGTATCGGAATCATGGATGTCGGCCTGACATACCTCGACACCATCGGTTGAAGTGAGGGGGTGGTTAAGAGACTTGTTGCGTGTTGGTACCCGCACAATATGACCTTGTTCAGCGAGCGCAATGACAAGCCGAGCGCCGACAAAGCCACAACCCCCAAGGATGCATATTCTGTCAGTCATGCATACAGCATAGACCGGTTCAGGTATGAGTAATACACGCAGGTGGTGTGGGAATACGGGCTTAGTCGAGCTTGAGTGCTGTCAGGTCGAGTTTTCCATCGGCAACGGGTGGGCACCAGAAATAGCTACCCGTGACGGGCTGTGTAAAGCGGAACAGGGCATCGGCAATACCGTCTTCTAACCCGACCATACGCCTGAGTACGGCCTCAAAAGCATCAAGTGATTTACCAAATGCTACAAACATCAACCCTTCGGTACTTGCATCACACCAGGGCATGGAACGCCTTAACATAAACGCTTCAGGTGAGAAGCTTTCCTGTGCAGAACGTTTAACGTGGGCTGATTCAGGCGCCTCATCAAATTCTTCGTTGTCACTGATATGACGACCGATGATGTCGTCACGTTCACTTCGTGCCAGTGTTTCGAAATAATCGAGATCATGCAGCCATTGCTGTACTGCAACGAAACTACTGCCATCGAGTCCAGCACCCATATCTTTAACAATCGCGACATCGACCGCATCATCACCGACAGGGTTTTCAGTACCATCCTCATAGCCAGACAGGTCACGGCTGTTATCATATTGAAAGGCATCGACAATGGATGCTGGTTCAAATGCAGTAGAAAGAGTTTGTGTAAGGGCTCGACTTTTATGTAACAGTTTTCCTCGATCATCGCCGCGTAACCAACACCATAAAGACAGCGGGGTAGAGGGGACTTCTATGCCTTTACCTGTCAGCGCCGGTAAGTTACGCATCCCCGCTATGTCAATGTCCAACGCAGACAGCAGCGCACTGCCTAGCCCGATAACAATGTCATCGCCATTGAAGTCTTTTGCCAGGGCTTTCAGGGCAGGTTGTGGATCGGTATCAGGTATTAGGGTAAAGCTCATGTAACGGGCAAGAAGCGTCTCGTTTGCAAGAATACCAGGTTGTACATTGTGCATAGAGCCATTCCTCTATAGGTATAATAATAACGGCAGTGTAAACCTGAACGTATATTGATTAAACACAAATATGCACAGATTACATGATGAGATAGTATCTAGAGCATGGGACAACGGCTCAAAATATTCTCGCTTCTTGTCGTGTTGCTTATGCTCAACGGCTGCGCCGAACTGCAATATTATGGCCATGCCGTGTCTGGTCAACTAGAGGTGATCGATAAGCGTCGCCCGATCCCGGCGGTGATCGCTGACCCTGCGACGGATGACGTTGTACGTGATCGCCTAAAGTACATTGAGCAAGCACATACCTTTGCGATACGTCATCTGCACTTACCTGACTCAGACAGTTTTCGCTCCTATAGCGATGTTGGCAGGCCTTATGTACTCTGGAACGTATTTGCTACTCCGGAATTATCATTGGATACGAAACAGTGGTGTTACCCGTTTCTTGGTTGTTTGGGTTATCGCAGTTATTTTAACGAAACCTGTGCACAAGCGGTCGCGACACAATTGGCTAATGAAGGTTGGGATGTGCATATCGCCCGATCTCCGGCATATTCAACGCGTGGATTTTTCGCCGACCCGGTATATAACCCGATGCTGCGCTACCCTGAACTGGATATCGCCGCCATCCTTTTCCATGAACTCGCGCATGAAAAGATCTATATGCAAGATGATTCCCAGGCGAATGAATCATTTGCGGTGGCCGTCCAGTTTGAAGGCGTCCGGCGCTGGTTGGAACATACTAAGCAGCCTCAACGGTATGCCGAATACAGGCTCAGTGAGCAGAGAGAGGAAGAATTTATTGCCTTGCTCAGTCGCTTCCGTGAAGCCCTAACAAACCTTTATAAAACGACTAAACCGGATGATATCAAGCGTCAGGAAAAGAGGGTGATCTTCAAGCAGCTTAGAGATAGCTATGAGTCACTAAAGTCTACATGGCAAGACTATGGTGGTTATGATCATTGGTTTACTACACCACTGAATAATGCGGTGCTTGCGCCAGTAGGCACTTATCATGGAGATACAGCAGCATTTGAACAACTGCTTTATGAGAAGGGTCGAGACCTGGAAGAGTTTTACCGTGCAGCACAAAGGCTTGCTGAGCTAAATAAGCAAGAGCGTAGAAAAGAGCTTCAAGCATTGCACGAACGCTATCGCGCCAATGATTAAAAGGTTTGTATAGATAAGGTGCTTAATTAGTCATCAAAAACGACACGGTTACGACCACTTTCTTTTGCTGAGTATAACGCGGCATCTGATGCGTTAATCATGTTATCGAGTGAGTCATGCAAGTTAAAGGTGACACCGATACTTATCGTGATGTTTACAGTTACATCTTCGACCTGCAAGGGGGTGTTTGCGATGGATTCGCGAATCCGATTAAACAACATCGTCGCTGTTTCCATATTGATGTTTGTTGCAATAGCACAAAACTCTTCGCCGCCCATTCTAACGAGCATATCGGAAGAACGCAGTTGGTCTTCAAGAATCCTTGAAACATGTTTTAGGGCCAGGTCGCCAATATGATGGCCCCAGTTATCATTGATCTTTTTAAAGTGATCAATATCAAACATTGCCGTTGCAATGGTTAAGTTATCGCGTTTTGCGTTGTCATAGAGTTTGGTACCCGCTTCAAACAGGTATTTACGGTTATACATGCCAGTCAAGTGATCGCGGATAGCCGCATCGCGAACATTCGCGAAATTTCGAATAGAATCAATATTGTTTCCGACACGACAAAAGAACTCTTCATTCCTGAATGGTCGAGTCATAAAATCATTTGCACCTGACTTGAGGAGCATTGCAGGGAGATCATTATCTGTTGATGACGAGATGGAAATAATAGCGAGTTCTTCGCGTGAATATTGCTCACGCACTTTGAGTATGAACTCATCACCATTGAGACCCGGCATCATGTAGTCAGTAATGACCAGTTTTATATCCGGGTTTTCTTCCAGGAGTTGTAAACCTACCTCTGCAGATTTGGCTGTATAGGTCCGAAAGTGATGAAGCTTTAATAATAATTTCAGGTATTCACGCGTTTCTGGACCGTCATCGACGACAAGGGCCTTGGTGTTTTTATTTTTCCAGATGCGATCGATAAGCATGATCAGGTAGCGCATCTCCGTCTGGTTCTTTTTGACGATGTAATCGATGATCGGTTTGGCCGCCATCATGTTATGCATGTTTTTACTGATCGAGCCGGTCAGGACAATAACAGGGAGGTTTTCTGCGAGTACGGTATCAACGATCTCACCGTTGGGTGCATCAGGAAGATTAAGGTCAAGCACAGCAAGGAATATTTCAGATTTGCGGCTGGAAATAATCTCCATGGCCGCCTGCATGGTGCCAACCGCTAGCGTATCAAGGTGTAATTCGTTAGAGATATGGTGAGCAACAAAATCGCGGATAGCGCTATTGTCTTCTACGATGAGTATGTGTCTTTTGTCCATAGCCAAGATTGCGGGTGTCCTGATTAGTATTCTTACTCTCGATTTTATCGACGATACGTATGAAAACTGAATTACCTGATGTTTTAAATATATCAGTGTGAAATGCTGTTATCACGTAACCATGCCTGTTTCATGGTAAATGTGATCAGGGTGCGCTCAAGGTTTTGGTATGATTTTAGACATGCGCAGGCTTATTGAAGTGACGGGTTGACCAAGGTGCTTCTCAAAGATCGAGGTCGTAGACAAGACTTTCTTGACGTATTTTCGTGTTTCCTTGAAAGGAATTGTTTCTATCCAGATATCAGCGGGCATACTGGCCGACTCAGGCAACCAGCTTTTAACGCGCTGTGCACCGGCGTTATACGAGGCCGTGGCAAGTACCTTATGACCTTTATTGATATTCAGCACGCGTTTCAGATGTGCGGTACCAAGTCGGATGTTCTTATCAACATTGAGTATTTCATGCTGGTTGCGCAGGCGCAGACGCAATGCACGTGCTTCAAGTCGCGCCGTACCGGGCATGAGTTGCATGAGACCGAGTGCCCCGGCATGGGATCGTGCATCCGTCATATACGCACTTTCCTGGCGCAATACACCATATACCCAGGCCGGCTCAATCCGGTTGCGCTTGGCATGGCGTAAGACCTTTTTCTCAAACACAATCGGGTAGCGCAACTTCAGGTCATCAAGTGTCTTGGTTCGGCCAATGGTCAGTACTGCACGATCGTGCCAGCCGAGCTTACTTGCCAAAACAGCGGCAAGCTGCAACTGCCGTGGTTTCATGGTTTTAATTGCACGTTGCCATTCTCGTCTGCCGTCGATAGTCATGCCTATCTTGTAGAGTTCTTCGGCGCGAGCTATACCGGGGATGTTTCTCAGTCTTTCGAGCTCATCCTTATTTGCGTTTAGCGGGTTGCCATCCAGTGCATAGGGTATGCTTAGCCGGTCGGCGGCCATCAGGCTTTGGTAACTGAAGTGTTTCGCAAGTCGCGAATAAATGGTTTCAGATTGTTGTGTGTATCCAAGCTCACCCAAGGCACGGGCACGCCAATACTGCCAGTTGTTTTCATTCTTTCTGGATTGTGGCAGCGACGCAATGCTGTCAAGCACCGAAGACCAGTTATTACTGATGAGAGAACTGCGTACACGCCAGTCCTGGACCGTTAAGTCATCAGCCCGGGCATTCACTTTTTTCAGCAGTGGCAATGCCTCGGGTATACGTTGTGTCGCGGCCGAGATTGCAATACGCCGAAGTGTCTTGTTGCGTGCTTTATCAGTAAATGAATAGCGTCCCTGTATTGCCTTCCAACGTTTTGCTGCTTCAGCAGCATCGATACGGGCTAATCGTTCTACGCCGTGGAGCACGATCTCACGAACCAGTGGGGTATCAGAGCGGAAGTGCTTATGGGCTAGCATCTTTGCCGGTTGACGATACATGCGTCGCCAGCGTTCTACCCATTTTCGTTCAGAGGGACCAAGAAAGCGTGCCAGGTATTTTGCCAGGTTAGGACGACGTTTATGCATCGCAAGTTTTATGCGAGCCCAGATCAGTTTTGGGGTGGCGGCACCGCTGGCACGCCAGTTGGCAAATACTTTGTCACAACTTCGGGGTTGCGATTTACCGACGAGCCAGAGTTTTTCGGCAGCGCGATTAGCCGCCTGGTTTTGACCGGTTTTCTGCAATGCCAATGCCTGGTAGCAAGCCAGTCGAGTGCTACCGAGATCTTTATAATTGTCGAGGAATAATTGCCAACGCCCCTGCTTGGCCAGTTTGACCAGCCATTTTGCCCGCAAGCGGCTGGAAACAGGCGAATCTTTATATTCTGCAAAAAACGCCTGGTACTGTTTAACCTGGGGTTTGTGTAATTGCCGTCTCAGGTATTCATAATCGAGGTAGCCCTTTAACACATAGTTATCGAGGCGCTTGCGGTGCTTGCGAAACGTACTAATCGCGCCTTTTCGTACAGCATGGCGCGCTGCCCTGAAATCCTCACGTTGGTTTTCCAGGCTGGTTTTTGCAATTGCCGGTGGCGCCAGGGCGACCATGGCAGCAATTGAGATGAAAAGGGCAATTAGCTTCACTGAGTATTCCGTGTACCCGGGGCTGTTTTCAGGCATGTTTTCCACATGTCTGAAGTATAAACCCTGCACGAGGTTTCAGCAGTAAGCATATTGCTTGATTTACCTTGCCTGACTGCATTAGCCTGAGACTATGACAAAGCCGGTAACCTTACGTCGTAATATCTCTCTGATCATGGTCACCTTTTATGGTCTGGGCACCATTATCGGTGCTGGTATCTACGTGCTGGTCGGCAAGGTGGCCGGCGCAGCGGGGGTATTCACGCCCGCGGCATTCCTGGTGGCCGCCTTACTGGCCGCATTTACAGCATTTAGCTATGCAGAGCTTGTATCGCGCTACCCGCGTAGTGCCGGTGAGGCTGTATATATAGAGCGAGCCTTTAACTGGCCGGGTCTGGCACGGTTTATAGGGTTAATGATCATCGCGATTGGTGTGGTGTCGACCGCGACACTTGCCAACGGTTTTGTCGGCTACCTGGATCGTTTTATCGAATTACCCGATTGGTTGACCATCTCGGTATTGCTGATCGGGCTGGGCGCGCTTGCCGCATGGGGAATCAAGCAGTCGGTGATTTTCGCTTCATTGTTGACGATTGTCGAAATCATCGGCCTGGCGATTGTGCTGTGGGCGGCGCGGGATGTGGTGATCGATTTGCCTGCGCATACACATACACTGCTGCCAGATGCGAATGCCCTGAGCTGGCAAGGGGTATTGCTGGGTGCGTTTATTGCGTTCTATGCCTTTATCGGTTTTGAAGACATGGTCAACGTCGCCGAGGAGGTCAAGGATGCAAGCCGAACAGTCCCCATCGCTATTGTGCTTGCGCTGGTAATTACATCCGCACTTTATGTCGTTGTGGCAATGACGGCTGTGGCTGGCCTGCCGCTGGATCAGTTGGCAAACAGTGAAGCACCGCTTGCAGATATGTATACGCATTTTTCAGGGCAGCCTGCGACGGTGATCGTTATTATTGGCCTGTTGTCGGTCCTCAACGGTATCCTCGTGCAAGTCATCATGGCGACGCGTGTCCTGTATGGTATGAGTGCACAAGGCTGGCTACACCAGTGGTTCTCACGTGTCCATATCGGCACCCGCACACCGCTGAATTCAACCCTGGTCGTGACAGTGATTGTGCTCATCATGGCACTGTCTTTTCCTCTGCTAACACTGGCAAAAATGACCAGTTTTATCACCCTGACGGTCTTTTCGATGATGAATGTTGCATTGTGGCGGCTGAAGGTTATTTATAAAGACCATGAAGGGTTTACGATCCCGATGTTTGTGCCCGTGCTGGGTAGCGTTGTTTCGCTAGGTTTTGTCATCTATCAGCTGGCGCTGGCCTTGAGATAAGTGGTCGCGTTTTTACCAGAATGGTCGGCCTACCTTGTGCTGGGCATGTTTGCTGGAACCATTGCCGGTTTACTCGGTGTGGGCGGTGGTTTGATCATCGTACCCGTGCTGGTATTTATTTTCACCGCCAACGGTTTTCCGCCCGAGAGTATTGTCCACTTGGCCGTCGGCACGTCACTGGCCACTATTATCGTGACCTCAATTTCATCGGCACGGGCCCACCACCAACATGGTGCCGTGTTGTGGCCTGTGTTCAGGCAACTGGTACCAGGTATCGTGGTGGGTACGTTCATCGGTGCAGCACTCGCTGACCTGATGAATGCCGCCTCACTGCGTATGTTTTTTGGGGGCTTCGAGCTGATCGTCGCGGTGCAAATGGCACTGAATATCAAGCCGAACCCACACCGACAGTTGCCGGGTGTCATGGGTGCGAGTGTTGCAGCGTCTGTTATTGGAGCTATTTCTGCGATTGTTGGGATCGGTGGCGGGACGATGACGGTACCATTTCTTGTCTGGTGTAATGTAACCATGCAAAAGGCCGTTGCGACGTCGGCCGCGGTCGGTTTGCCGATTGCGGTAGCAGGGGCAACCGGTTTTCTGGTTTCTGGGTTGAATGAGCAGAACCTGCCCAACTATGCAGTAGGTTACCTTTACCTGCCCGCCTTATTGGGGATTGTGGTAACAAGTATGCTGTTTGCGCCACTTGGCGCGCGGTTCGCTCACCGCCTGCCCACAGCAATCTTGAAGAAAATCTTTGCCCTGCTGCTCGCTATATTGGGTATTAACATGCTGCTGGGGTCGTGATTGGGGTATAGCACAACAATCGCTATTATCGTCTAACCGTGCTCGCCTTGATGTGATCTAGACTGTAGCCTGAGCAGTCTCGGGATTAAAAACCGCTTCGAGTGGCTCAGGTTTATGAATGGCATAGCCCTGAATGTAATCAACACCGAGATTAGCCACGGCGACCTGGATGGCATGGTTTTCGACATGTTCGGCTATGGTCTTCAATCCCATGACATGGCCAATCTGGTTAATGGCATCGACCATAGCAGAGTCGGACGAATCAATCAGCATATCGCGAACGAAGCCACCGTCGATCTTCAGGAAATCAACATTGAGGTTTTTCAGGTAGGCAAAGGAACTCAGACCACTGCCAAAATCGTCGAGTGAGAACAGGCAACCCAGTTTTTTTAGTTCGACAATCATGGCCGACGCGTTCTTCAGGTTTTCAATAGCGGCTGTCTCGGTGATTTCAAAACATAATAATCCAGGGCGAATACCCGAGCTATTTATTTCCTTAACCAGGTAATCCAGGAACTCCGTTGAATTGACGGATTGGCCTGAAAGATTAATGGAAAAACGGGTGTTCGCAACAGTATTACCTTGTCCACTGATAAAATCTAATGCACGACTAACGACCCATTTGTCGACTTGTTGTACCAGGTGGTAACGTTCTGCCGCGGAAATAAATGCCATAGGTGGAATAAGTTCGCCCACTGGGTCTATCATTCTTACCAATAATTCATAATTCTCGATATCATCTTCATGGTTATTAATATTTAACATTTTTTGGCAATACAGGGTAAAACGGTTTTCTTCAAGGGCAGAAGAAATATCTGACACCAGTTGCATTTCATTGCGCCGCATAGCATGTTCTTCATCATCGGCTACATGGACATGCACATGGTTACGGCCTTTTTCCTTCGCGATATAACAAGCGACATCGGCAGCACTAAGAATGTCAGTCATACTGCCACTTTCACTGGTAATTGCGACAACGCCAATACTGGCACCCAGTTCAAAATGCTGGCCTTCCCAATCAAATTTAAAGTCTTTTATGTGCTTGCGGATACCATTGGCGATAAGCTCTGCGCGTTGAAGATCGCAATTCATTAATAACACGCCAAACTCATCGCCGCCCAGCCTGGCCAGTGTGTCGGTATCACGGATCTTGCTTTTCAACGTGGCGGTCATTTGTTTAAGCAGCTCATCACCGGCAAAGTGCCCACAGGTATCGTTAACAATTTTGAATTGATCCAGGTCTATGTAAAACAGCGCATGGGTACGATTTTCTACCTGGGCAGAAGTAATGGCCTCGTTGAGGCGCTCTTCAAATTCAATACGGTTGACGAGTCCTGTTAAAGAATCATGACGTGCCTGGTAAGCCATTTGTCGTGCAAGCTGACGGGCACTGCTGACATCATGGAAGACCAGGACGACACCAATAATTTCGTGATGACTGTTACGAATGGGTGCGGCACTGTCTTCAATAGCAAATTCCTGTCCATCTTTACAGACGAGTACGGTATGGTTTGTCAGCCCCACAGTAGTACCGTGTTCAAGACATTTCTTCACAGGGTTTTGAGCCATCTCACCTGTGATTTCGTTTTGAATATTGAAGACGGTTTCAAGGGGCAGGTTAGAGGCTTCATCATTTTTCCAGCCGGTCATCTGTTCGGCTACCGGGTTCATGAATTCAACATTGCCATCGGTGTCAGTTGTGATAACGCCGTCACCAATGGAGTGTAGGGTCACCTGGATACGTTCTTTCTCTTCAATGAGTTTTTCTTCGGAATATTTTAGTTGTTCGATTTGTTCACTAATGGCATCAGTCATAACGTTGAAGTTGTCGGCGAGTTGACCAATTTCATCATCGCAATACTTGCTAATATTATTATAATCGCCACTGGCTACCCGCCTGGTGGCATTAATAAGTAAATATATGTGACGGGTAAGAAAATAACCCGCAACGCCGAGCAAAAGAATAGTAATTAGGACTTCAGCTGCAGCGATAAGCAAACTTTGTCCAAACAGATCTGAGCGTGCCTCAATGGCATCACTCAAGGATATCCCGAAGCGGACTTCGCCGACATGCAAGTCATTCAGAGACAATGGGCTTGCATAGTCATATACGCCATCTTCAAGCGCACTTTCAACATTGCTATCTATTGCAGGTAAATTTTCTGCTGTTACTTCACCTACACGGGTATAAAAATTTCCTCTTTCGTCGAGAACAAGAATATATTTGAGGTCAGAGCGGCCTTCTTTGACGAGCTTTTTTAATGTCTCGTTCATAGAAACGTAATCACGCTCAAACATGTACAGGCTTAAGGCACCATCCAGCAGCGGGGATATATCCTCGACTAATGACTCGGCATGGTGCTCGATAGTTTTATCCATAAGCCGCATACTGTTACCAAGTAACAGGCCAAGCATACAGATCTCAACGATAATGCTGATGGCAATCAGCTTGAGACGCAGTGATTGATTTTTAAACCAGGTGAACAAACAACTTTCCTCGGCTTAGATTATTTTTTGTTCTTCAGATGATTGGCAATATACGGGTCGAGGTCTTGCTTCTCTTTATCATCGAGAAGGTCAAAGCGATTAAACCC
>Ga0316207_10004191_pt1 | contig 12715 bp, 11 predicted proteins | sample 6weekpyrite_MG_FD_204943 | JGI IMG/M metagenome (GOLD analysis project Ga0316207, IMG submission 204943) | Microbial mat bacterial communities from mineral coupon in-situ incubated in ocean water Damariscotta River, Maine, United States -... | ecosystem: Environmental > Aquatic > Marine >... | reverse complement strand
GTCATCCACGGCGGGATGGCCCAGTGCGTGCGGTAACAAGGCAAGGAAGGCTGCGCCAAGCAAGGCGCCAATGGCATAACTGACCATATGAGGTAAAAGCCGTTTACGCGTCATTTCCGGGATAAGCAGGAACAAGCCAGCGAGAATGACGCTCAGCACGCCACCAATCAGGCAAAACAGGATAATCCAGGTCAGCAAACTCATTCTTCAATCATGTCTTTATCAACAGAAACAGCGCGCATAATACCTGAAGGTATTTGAAAAACCTATGAAATTAAGCTTATTGCAGCCATATTAGGGTCGCCATACGCCCACATCGGCCATCACGACGGTAGGAAAAAAACCGTTCAGGCTCACTGGCCGTGCAGTATTGCCCGCCGTAAACATTTACCACGCCAATATCGGCGAGACGTTGTCGTGCCACAGCATAGATATCCATATTCCAGTGCCCTGGACGCGTCGCGACAAATGCTGATTCAACGTCATTCGCCTGCACAAACGTATCCCGGACTTCACTGCCCACTTCGAATGCCTGCGCGCCAATGGCCGGCCCCATCCAAACCAGTAATTCCTGTCTATCACACCCTGCCGCCTCACTCATACGAGCGACAGATGCTTCAAGAATGCCGCCTGCAAGGCCACGCCAACCCGCATGTGCGGCCGCGACATATGTCCCCTGTTTGGTACAAAATAAAACAGGTAAACAATCCGCCGTCATCACTACGCAGACCTTACTTTCCTCGCCTGTCATGCTCGCATCAGCCGTAACCGGTGAACGGCAGACACCGGCATCCACCACCTGTTTGCCATGTACCTGTTCTAACCAGGCAGGCTCGCCAGGATAGTTGAGCACACGTTTTAGTTGCGCCCTGTTTTCATTTACAAGGCCAGGGTCATCACCAACATGCAGCGCAAGGTTCATAGTGTCGAAAGGCGACAAGCTGACACCGCCCGTACGCGTCGTGCTGTATGCCTTGACGCAATCGGGCGCAGGCCAGTCCGGCACGATCACCCTGTGTTCACTCGTAGCTGTCATCAACATGTGCTTCGTTATCGTCCGACAGTGCACACAATAAACTCTGCATATCGCCTGGTAAATCTGCTGACCATTCGACGGGCTCATTACTTAGCGGGTGCAGGAAACCCAGTCGAGCCGCATGCAAGGCCTGGCGTTTAAATGTCCTCAACATGGTTGTCAGCTCATCACTGCATTGCGGCGGCAATTTTAAACGTCCTCCATAGACCTGGTCACCGACCAATGGATAACGTATGTGTGCCATGTGTACACGAATCTGATGCGTACGCCCTGTTTCCAGTTGTACCCTTATATGGGTATGTGCACGAAAACGCTGTTCAACACGGTAGTGGGTCACGGCATGCTTACCACCGCTGACCAGTACAGCCATATTCTTTCGGTTAACTGGGTGACGTCCCATCGGCGCATCAACGGTCCCCCCGGCAGTCATTACACCGCTCACAACCGCCTCGTATTCACGCTTTACCTCGCGTGCTTGTAAGCGTTCCACAAGAACCTTGTGGGCGGTTGGCGTGCGAGCCACCACCAGAAGCCCGGTAGTGTCTTTATCAAGGCGATGAATAATCCCACTGCGCGGCACTTCGGCCAGCTCCGGGGCATGATGTAACAGCCCATTAACGAGGGTTCCGTTTTCATTTCCCACTGCGGGATGAACAACCATCCCCGCAGGCTTGTTGATCACCAGGATCGCTTCGTCCTCAAAAATAATCTCGACCGGGATATCCTCGGCCTGCCAGTCAACGACCGCTTCGTGCTCAACCTCTACGATGACGGTTTCATTGCCATACAACTTGTCCTTGGGGCGCAACACCTTGCCATCGACCCTCACCTTACCTGCCTTTATCCACTGCTGTAGGCGGGCACGTGAATAATCCTGAACAAGGGCAGCCAAGCCCTGATCAAGCCGTTGGCCGGCCATATGTGGGGGAATTTGCAGGGTTATAAGGTCTGGATTACTCATGGTTTTGTTTTGTCCGGCCAAATGGCGCACAATACGCCTGTTCGAGTATTTTACACAGGAAATCTTACGATCATGCGCATTTTTGGCCTCTTCATTGTTCTCAGCCTCGGTTTAGCGGGTTGTTCGCTGATACCGGAACAAATCGATGTCACGGAAAACTGGTCTGCGAGTAAATTCTACGCAGAAGCCAAGCGTTCTCTCGGAGACGGTGATTTTGAGACGGCCATCAAATACTACGAACAACTCGAGTCCCGCTTCCCGTTTGGTAAGTTTGCCCAGCAGGCTCAAGTTGAGATTGCCTATGCCTATTACAAGTATGATGAACCTGAGTCAGCCCTTATTGCCGCAGACCGCTTCATCAAATTACACCCGCGTCACCCTCATGTTGATTACCTCTACTACTTGAAAGGGCTTGTGAATTTCAATGCAGGCAAAGACTTGATCTCAAAGTACCTGCCGCAGGATCCGACCCAACGTGATCCGGGCGCAGCACGTGCCTCGTTTGATGATTTTGGTATCTTGATCAGAAAATACCCGGACAGTAAATATGCCAAGGATGCTCGCCAACGCATGCTGTTCTTGCGAAACAACATCGCGGAATATGAAATTCATGTGGCTAATTACTACATGAAAAGACAGGCATACATTGCCGCGAGCAACCGCGCCAAGTATGTGGTGGAAAACTTCCAGAAAACCACCGCCGTCCCCAAGGCATTATTGATTATGACCAATGCTTACAATGAGATGGGACTGAATGACCTGGCCAATGACGCCAACCGGGTGTTACAGAAAAACTACCCGGGTTACCAAGCCAATAGCGCTACAGAAACGGTAAAAAGGACGGTTAAATAGCGTCCGGTCCGGTTTCCCCGGTGCGGATACGCACAACGTTTTCGACACTGGTCACGAAGATCTTACCATCACCAATTTTGCCAGTGCGTGCCGCATCACTGATCGTCTCGATGCAACGTTCTACCTGATCTTCAGCAATGACGACCTCAAGCTTCACCTTCGGTAAAAAGTCAACGACATACTCAGCCCCACGATACAGCTCAGTATGCCCCTTCTGACGACCAAAACCCTTGACCTCGATGGCGGTCATGCCTGTGATACCGACTTCAGACAATGCTTCACGAACATCGTCGAGCTTAAATGGCTTGATGATTGCCTCAACTTTTTTCATTATTTTCTCCGTTAATCCCCGTCATATCCCATGCCAACACCCCACAGGCCTGAATCTAGCATTAATGCTGCCACAAACCGTCGACGCTAGCCACATTTTCCACTGCGATATTTTGATGTTATCGGGTAGCGCCTATCTCGACCAAACGCCTTCTCTGTTATCCGTACCCCCGGCGCAGCCTGACGACGCTTGTATTCATTGCGGTCGACCATCGTAATCACCCGTGCAACCGTCGCTTCGTCATAACCTTCTGCCACGATCTCTTCCAGGGTTTTATCCTGTTCGACATACAGGGCAAGGATAGGATCCAACTCTTCATAAGCCGGCAAACTGTCCTCATCTTTCTGGTCAGGGGCAAGTTCAGCACTCGGCGGCCGATCAATGACACGCTGCGGGATAACCGGTGACAGCGTATTGCGGTAGTTCGACAACCGGTACACCAATAACTTGGGCACATCCTTCAGCACATCGAACCCCCCTGCCATATCCCCATACAAGGTCGCATAGCCGACAGCCATTTCACTCTTATTGCCGGTCGTCAGCACAATCCGGCCCTTCTTGTTGGCAATCGCCATCAACAACACACCGCGACAACGCGCCTGGATATTTTCTTCTGTTGTATCCACGGGCAAGCCCTCGAATTCTTCAGATAGGCTGTCCAGGAAGGCATTAAAGGGGTTTTCAATCGGTATAACCTGGCACGGGATCCCCAGTGCCTCGGCCTCGGCAATCGCATCATCAATACTCATGTCCGCCGTATAACGGGAGGGCATTGATACTGCCTCGACACGCTCAGGTCCCAACGCATCAACGGCGACGGCCAGGCTTAATGCCGAATCGATCCCGCCTGACAAGCCAAGGACTACACCGCGAAAACCATTTTTATTCACATAATCCCGCACCCCAAGCACAAGTGCCTGGTAGGCGCTGGCATCTTCTGAGAGCAGTTCAGCAATGTCAGCTTCTTGCGGTTCGACGCTGCCATCGTCATGAATAGAAAAATCAACCAGGTACAATTGCTCCTCAAACATGGGGGCACGTTGGGTGATTTCTCCCGCTGTATTCACCACCATCGAACCGCCATCAAAGACCAGTTCGTCCTGTCCACCGACCAGGTTGACGTAAACAATCGGCATCGCGGCCTCGGTTGCGCGCTCGTAGAGCACCGTCTCGCGTAATTCGTGCTTGTTCAAATGGTAGGGCGACGCATTCAGGTTCAGCATCAATTTGGCCCCGGCGTCGGCGGCCTGCTTTATTGGGGCAGGCATCCATATATCCTCACACACGGTGATGGCGACGGGCACACCTTTGATGTCGACGATGCATGCTGCAGCCTCACCCGCTAAAAAATAGCGTTTTTCATCAAACACACTGTAATTGGGCAAGTGCTGCTTGTGATAACTGCCGATAAGCTGACCATCACGAATAATCGTTGCGGCGTTGAACAGACCATCACGCTCTTTACTCGGGTAACCGAGAATGACATCAATGCCTGAAACAGCCTGCTTGACGCGCTCAAGCCCACGCACGGTAGCCATGCTCAAGCCTGGACGTAGCAGAAGGTCTTCAGGCGGATAACCGGTCAGGGTCAGTTCAGGGAAAACAATCGCATCGGCCTGCATCTCGTCGCGAGCCTGGATGGCCGCTGTGATCACGCGCTCGGCATTACCATCAACATCACCGACGATCATGTTGAGTTGGGCCATTACGATCCGTAATGTCTGGCTCATCGAAACTATCCTACCTGTTTATCCTGCCTGGATAACTTCGAGCATGCGTACACCGATATCGGCCGGTGAGCGCGCAATGCCTACGCCGGCTGCTTCAAGTGCCACAAATTTTTCCTCAGCCGTACCCTTGCCGCCCGCAATGATCGCCCCCGCATGGCCCATACGTTTACCTGCAGGTGCCGTCATACCTGCAATATAGGCTACAACGGGCTTGCTGACATGGGCCTTGATGTATTCAGCCGCGGCTTCTTCAGCACTGCCACCGATTTCGCCAACCATGACAATGCCTTCTGTCTGGGGGTCTTTCTCAAAGCGTTCCAGGCAGTCAATAAAATCCATACCGTGAATTGGATCACCACCGATGCCGATACAGGTACTCTGACCCAGGCCATTCTGCGTCGTCTGATGGACGGCTTCATAGGTCAAGGTACCTGAGCGAGAAACAATGCCAATCTTACCCGGTTGATGGATAAAACCCGGCATGATACCAATCTTACATTCACCCGGCGTAATCAAACCCGGACAGTTTGGTCCTATCAACTGGGCATCATAATGTGCCAATGCCGCTTTGACCTTGAGCATATCAAGTACCGGAATGCCCTCAGTAATACAGGCAATCACCTTAATCCCTGCGTCGGCTGCCTCGAGAATGGCATCCCCTGCAAACGCTGCCGGCACATAAATCATAGTGGCTTCGGCACCGGCTTCATCGACAGCCTCACGCACAGTGTTAAACACAGGCAGATCAAGATGCTGTTGACCACCTTTTCCAGGTGTCACACCACCGACCATTTGGGTGCCGTATTCAATGGCCTGTTCGGAATGGAAACTACCTTGTTTACCGGTAAAGCCCTGACAGATGACCTTGGTGTCCTTGTTAACAAGAATGCTCATGCCGCACCTCCCTGAACAGCTGCCACGGCCTTACTCGCCGCATCAGCAAGATCATCACCGGTAATAATCGACAAGTCGCTCTGGCTGAGTATCTCCCGGCCTTGTTCAACATTGGTGCCTTCCAGGCGCACCACTACCGGGATCGAAATACCGACTTCTTTGACGGCCCGGATAATGCCCTCAGCAATGAGATCACACCGCACAATGCCACCAAAAATATTCACTAAAATGGCCTCAACCTTTTCATCGGAAAGGATCAGCTTGAATGCCTCGGAGACCTTCTCTGCACTTGTGCCGCCCCCTACATCAAGGAAGTTGGCCGGTTCACCACCGTGAAGCTTGATCAAATCCATCGTCGCCATGGCCAACCCTGCCCCGTTCACAAGGCAGCCAATATTGCCATCCAGGCTGATGTAATTGAGGCCAAACTGTTGGGCATGATGTTCTTTTTCATCGTCCTGGCTGGCATCGAGTAATGCTGTAATGTCTGAGTGACGGTATAGCGCGTTATCGTCAAAATTGATCTTTGCATCCAGGGCCATCAAAGCCCCCTCTGTCGTGGTAATAAGAGGATTGATCTCAACCAGCGAACAATCCTTTTCACGATACAACTGATACAGCCCATGCATAATCTTACCCAGCGCCTTGATCTGGTCACTACTCAAATCAAGGCCAAATCCAAGTTCACGGACCTGATAGCCTTGCAAACCAGTCACTGGATTAATCGTCACCGTGAGGATCTTTTCCGGTGTTTTGGCTGCCACCTCCTCAATATCCATCCCACCTTCAGTAGAGGCCATCATCACCACGCGCTTAGTCGCACGGTCAACCAACATACCGAAGTACAATTCGCGCGCGATTGTACTGGTGGCTTCGATTAACAAGGTATTCACCGGTTGGCCTTGTGAGGTCGTTTGGTGGGTGACCAGGTGGGTGCCGAGTAACGCACTGCTAATCTGTTCGACTTCTTCAACATTCGCCGCTCGCTTGACGCCACCCGCCTTGCCACGGCCACCGGCATGTACCTGTGCCTTGACCATCCAGCCATCACTGTCGATGCCTCTTGCAACGGCAACGGCCTCGGTCACAGATGTCGCAGGAGAGCCCGCGGGCACGGCGATACCGTAATCACGAAATAGTTGCTTGGCCTGAAATTCATGTATGTTCATGCAGTACTCTTTGAATTAACTATGATAATTTCCCGTAAAAAGCTGCCATATTCTCCAGTAAATGGCGCGCCGACGCAAAGCACGATATTATTCAGTGCATTGAATCTATTTTATCTGTAAAAATGAATTTATTCCGTATTATTCTTATCGCACTGGCCGTCTGGATTATTATCCGTATCTGGCAGAACCACCGCGCGAAATCCAAAACACTGGGGCAAAAACCCGCAGACAAGGCAATTTCGACAATGGTGCCCTGCGCAGTCTGTGCCATGCATATTCCAGACTCTGAAGCACTTAAACGCGATGGTAAATTCTACTGTTCTCAGCAGCACCTTGACGAGGATAACTGATCACCGCTCCACCCTGCGAGAATCTGCGCTACTATTGAAGGCATGACAGTGCTCGAAATGGCAACCAAGATGACTGACCATCCGGTATCCGAACCCGGCTGGCAGCCCCTGCGCCTGTTTAACCTGTACCGTCTGACGCTTGCAGGACTGTTCCTGACGCTGTTTATCAGCCCTGGCTCGGTTACAATCCTGGGTAGCGAGCAGCCGGCACTGTTTCGCTATGTCATCACCTTTTACCTGATGACCAGTATTTTCTTCAGCTTTGCCATCAACCAGCGCTGGCTACCCTTTACATTACAACTTCACTTGCACATTGCTGCAGATATCATTGCTTTGACACTGCTCATGCATGCCAGCGGTGGTATTACCAGTGGCCTGGGAACACTCCTTATCATCAGTATTGCCAGTGGCAGTACACTGACATCACGGCGGATTGCCGTTCTGTTTGGCAGTGTGGCAACGATCGCCATTCTCGCCCAGGAAAGCTTTGACTTACTGACCAATGCGCATGGCGATACGCACTACACCCAAACCGGCATACTTGGCGCAACCCTGCTGGCGACGGCCATTGTCGCCAACCTGCTTGCAAGGCGCAGTGTTGAAAGTGAAGCACTTGCCCGACAACGTGGCCTTGACCTTGCCAACCTTGAACAATTAAACGACTACATTATTCAGCATATGCAAACAGGCATCCTTGTCATCGATCAAGACAACAAGATCCGCCTGATGAATGAGTCTGCGCGCCGCTTACTTAACCTGTCTCGGGATGCACAAGCCACCCCGTTGGAAAACATTTCACTTGTCCTGCAAGATCAACTACAGGTCTGGCAGGAAAACCCGGAAATAGAAGCCATCACATTTCGCTCGTCCAGGACATCACCCGAAATACAACCCCGTTTTGCCCGGCTGGGCAACCAGGATAATGCCGGTACACTTATCTTTCTCGAAGATACAACTGCAATGGCGCAACGTGCGCAGCAGTTAAAACTGGCCTCGTTGGGTCGGCTGACAGCAAGTATTGCACACGAAATTCGCAACCCATTAGGCGCGATCAGCCATGCCAGTCAACTTCTTGGTGAATCGCCGGCACTTGAACAGGCTGACCTGCGACTGACGCAAATTATCGATGAACACAGCCAGCGCATGAATCGAATTATTGAAAATGTCATGCGCTTGAGTCGTCGTGACCGTGCCCAACCGGTTTTATTCACTATGAATAAATGGCTAGCGAGTTTTGTTGAAGATTTTCTTCGCAGTGAGCAAGTCGATGCTAACGAAGTCGCTATCGCCAAAAATACAGTTGATATCGAGATCCGTATGGATCCCAGCCAGTTACACCAGGTTGTCTGGAACCTGGTTCGAAACGGCTTACGGCATAGCAGTGATTATTCTGGTCACCCCAAGGTCATTCTTTGCGCGGGAGTTTCCGCTGATGATGACAAACCCTACCTTGATGTTATTGACCATGGCAAAGGGATCACGCCTGAACAATCGCTCAATATCTTTGAACCCTTTTACACGACCGAGAGTACCGGTGTTGGTTTAGGGCTTTACATTGCCCGTGAACTCTGTGAGGGTAACCAGGCTAGACTTGATTACATCAGGATGCCTGACGCGGAAGGTGGCGGCAGTTGTTTCCGCATCACCTTTGCCGACATAAGAAGAAAACAAATCGCCTGACTATGGAACGTTACCTGGCCCTTATCGTCGATGACGAACCCGATATTCTCGAATTGCTGGAGATGACCCTGGCAAGGATGGATATTGACTGCCACAGTGCTCAAGACCTTGCTAGCGCGTATGCGCTCCTGGAAAACCATAACTTTGACCTGTGTCTCACCGATATGCGTCTGCCTGACGGTGACGGTATTGATTTGGTCAAAGTCATGCAGCAGTCCTACGCGAATATACCCGTGGCGATGATCACCGCGCATGGCAACATGGAACTCGCGATCAGGGCACTTAAGGCAGGTGCGTTTGATTTTGTATCCAAACCTGTCGACCTGACAATCTTGCGTAACCTGGTCAATACGGCGTTAAAACTATCAAGTAAATCAGCCGCCGGCATACCCGCCACAAACAAAGTCGTGTCGGCCAAAGAAACTGACGATATCGACATTGAGCAACAATTACTCGGTGAATCAGAAACCATCATCAAGACCCGGGCAACCATTATCAAACTGGCTCGCAGCCAGGCGCCTGTCTATATAAGTGGTGAATCGGGTACGGGAAAAGAACTTGTTGCACGGTTGATCCATAGTAAGGGACCACGTGCAGAGAAACGCTTTGTACCCGTCAACTGCGGTGCCATCCCGCAAGACTTAATGGAAAGTGAGTTTTTTGGCCATAAAAAGGGCAGCTTTACCGGTGCCATCGCCGACAAGGACGGCCTGTTCCAGGCTGCCGATGGCGGCACACTGTTTCTCGATGAAGTGGCTGAATTGCCCCTGCCAATGCAGGTCAAACTGCTGCGTGCCATCCAGGAAAAATCGATTCGGCCGATTGGTGGCCAACAAGAATCCTCAATAGATGTTCGGATCCTCAGCGCCACCCATAAAGACCTCGCCAGGCTTGTCGACAGTGGTGACTTTCGCCAGGACCTTTTTTACCGCATCAATGTCATTGAACTGCCGGTGCCCAGTCTGCGCGATCGTCCCGGCGATATACCTATCCTGGCCAACCATATTCTTGAGCAGCTTGGTAACGGGCTCCCGAATCGTCCCATCCTGGGAAACGATGCACTCAATGCACTAAACGACTACCGTTTTCCCGGTAACGTCCGCGAGCTGGAAAATATTCTCGAGCGAGCCATGACCTTATGTGAAGGTGATGTCATCCATGCCAATGACCTACAGCTCCCCGAAAGTACGGTCTCTATTTCTGAAACGAGAGTTCAGCCCTCTGCTGCGCCTCAACATGATCCGGATGTGCCACTAGAAGACTACCTTGGCAATATTGAAAAAGACGCCATCATGCAGGCGCTTGAAAAGACGCGCTACAACAAAACAGCTGCAGCAAAACTTCTCGGTATTACGTTCCGCGCACTGCGCTACAAACTGAAAAAACTCGACCTTGAATAATTTCTGCTCTGCCACATAAGAAACATGCTTTTTTATATGGTTATTGACATTTTGTCTCACAAATAATCAAAACACTCACTTTTCCTACACACAGATTGGCCAAAAGTGACGCCTAGCGTCACTTTTAGCTGTGACCAATATGGGTACCGGCCTAGTCATAAAGCATTTAATTATTCAGTTCGACCGTCTACTAAAAGTATTTAATTATTTATTTTCATAGTGTTAAGGCTATCTCAGGGTTGACTTCTAAACTATGGAACGGGTTTGGCACAGCACTTGCTCTAATCCCCGGTAAGGAATGAACTCACACCCGCAGCGGGATGTGAATTTTCAGACCGCTGCTATACTTGTCAGACTTTAAAGTTTCAGGGTGTAAAGGAACTGACAAGCTATAACTTAACAACATTGTTCCAAGGAGATATAAAATGAAATCAATGCAAAAAGGTTTTACACTGATCGAACTCATGATCGTTGTCGCGATCATCGGTATTCTTGCCGCCATCGCACTGCCTGCCTACCAGGACTACACGATTCGTGCCGAAGTCTCTGAAGGTGTCGTACAAGCCAGTGCAGCGAAAGCTACCATGGCTGAAAATCTTACCGCTGACGTAACCCCATGTAACGGTGTTTCAACAGGTACGGTCGGCATTACCACAATCACATGTGCTGGCCAGGTTATTAGTGTGAGTGTTGCTGCTGCTGAGACTGTCGCATTCACCTTATCAGGTGATTTAGACGGTAATGGAACAGTATGGACATGTAACTCCGCAGCAGGTGTACATAAATATGTACCTGCCGAGTGCCGTGCTGCAGCAGCCCCATAGTTTGTAGATAGAGCATAAGGCTGTAATTAAAGAGACCGCTTCGGCGGTCTCTTTTTTTGTCCTAAAAGTGAACCGTTTTTTTTCAAGCGTCTTCAATTCACCATCATCTGATCAGCCTGATACTATATATTCCCAACAATACACATACACGTTTTAGTCCGGCTCTCTCACGGCTTATCACTGTCGATACACTTGTTTCTCTCCTGGAATAAAAATTAACCATTAACTTTTGTTTCTAACATCTTGTAATTACAGTGATTAAGGCTATTATGATATAGTTGAACCGGATCACAGACTCGATCACGGAAATGATTAGTATTAGTGTATAAATATGGCAAGTACCAACCCACAAACGACGCTTAGCGGCCTGGCACGCCGGCTTGTGCAAGATGGCAGTCTCACCGAGGCCGATGCCACATCTGCCCATGACAAGGCACTAAAAAACAAGATCCCGTTTGTCACCCATCTGGTTAAAAACAAGATCCTGGACCCGCTAAGTATCGCCAATGCCGCCTCACAGGAATTTGGCGTACCGCTGTTTGATATCAACACGATGGATATGGAGTCAGCCGCGACCAGCCTGGTAGAGGAAAAGCTCGTTCGGCAGCACCATGCCCTGCCTCTGTTTAAACGTGGCAACCGCCTGTTCGTTGCAGTATCTGATCCGACTAACCTGCAGGCACTGGATGAAATAAAATTCCACGTTGGAGCCAATGCCGAAGCCGTACTTGTCGAAGAAGACAAGCTTGCCGAAACCATCGACAAGGCCATGGATGCGCAGGATACCAGTCTTGCTGATTTGAACGACAGTGACCTGGACGATCTCGAAATTACCAGTGGCGATGAAGAACCGCAGGATGATGGTGCCGATACCGACATCGATGACACACCGGTTGTACGCTTTGTGAATAAGGTACTGCTGGATGCGATTAACAAGGGCGCATCCGATATCCACTTTGAACCGTATGAAAAGATCTACCGTGTTCGACTCCGTATGGATGGTGTTTTACTCGAAGTTGCACAACCGCCAGTCAGCCTGGGGACACGCCTTGCCGCACGTCTAAAAGTGATGTCGCGTCTTGATATTTCAGAGCGGCGCGTTCCGCAAGATGGTCGCATGAAGATGACCCTGTCCAAAAACAGGGCCATCGATTTTCGTGTCAACACCTGCCCGACCCTGTTTGGCGAAAAGATCGTCATGCGTATCCTCGACTCGAGTAGCGCCAAACTCGGGATTGAGGCACTGGGTTACGAGGATGAACAGCGCGCACTGTATGAAGAAAATCTCGCCAAACCCTACGGCATGATATTGGTCACCGGCCCAACTGGTAGTGGTAAAACGGTTTCACTTTACACCGGCCTGAATATTCTCAATACCGAAGACCGTAATATCTCCACCGCCGAAGACCCTGCCGAAATTAACCTCGCCGGGATCAACCAGGTGAATGTAAATAACAAGGTCGGGCTAACATTTGCCAGCGCCTTGCG
>Ga0316207_10004190_pt1 | contig 12716 bp, 14 predicted proteins | sample 6weekpyrite_MG_FD_204943 | JGI IMG/M metagenome (GOLD analysis project Ga0316207, IMG submission 204943) | Microbial mat bacterial communities from mineral coupon in-situ incubated in ocean water Damariscotta River, Maine, United States -... | ecosystem: Environmental > Aquatic > Marine >... | reverse complement strand
AGACGAAAGCCATAACGATTAAGGGTGAACGAAATAGGATGGCTGCGGCGCATGCGCGAGGACTTTTTTTGTGTAGTGGCTGTCTTGCTCATAATGAGTCGCCACGATACGCACTGTATAAAGTGCCCGCAAGTCAGCTTATTTTTTATTTACTTATGTAATAGCCGTTGGCGAAACAAGTGAAATGTCTAAATATTGAGCATAATTTAGCTACATCAGGAAAGGCTTATTCACAGGCCGTGGAACAATCATCATTTTTTACGGGGAATTAGTCAGAAAAGACATTTATATGCTACAAAACCCGTGAAACATATTGATTTATATGAAGAAAACGGATTGGTTAAAAAACGAACAATGTAACACAAATGCAATATATGGTATGAAAAATGTGTTTTAAATTAACTTAATCCACAGACTTATCCACAGAATTTGTGGATAACATAGAAAGCCAAAAAGAACACAATGTCTTAGGTAATTTAAGCTAGAAATTAAATTAACTGTAGTGGTTAAGCATTCAGGAATCAGCTAAATGCTGAGCCAAACGGTGGGCTGGTTTAGGCCTTTCGGTTCGGTAGGACAATCGAAATATGCAGGCCACCATCTGAGTGATTAGACAAAGTTAATTTACCTGCGTAGGCATCAATGATTTCCTGCACTACCGAGAGTCCGATACCTTGTCCGGTCACTGCTTCGTCGGCACGGCCACCGCGCTTTAGAATATGGGCAAGTTTATCGTCGGGAATACCTGCACCATCGTCATGAATCGTGATGTTAAGCGCATTGTCGAGCTGCGTGGCATTGATGATTATTTGTTGTTGGCTCCACTTACAGGCGTTATCAAGCAGGTTGCCAAATAACTCGGTGAGATCGCCTTGGTCGGCGCGCACCAATAAATTATTTTCGATCAGCACCTTAAATTGAAGCTGTTTGTCTTGGTAGACCTTTTGTAATGCATTCACCAGCGTATCAATAACAGGGCGCAGCGGAATCGGTGCATTGAGTCCTGAGCGGCCTGCAGTCGCAGCACGTTGTAATTGATAGTCGATGCTTTGTTGAATGCGGCTCACTTGCTCGCGGATAGTGTCAGGATCATCCATAGCACCTTGTAATACCGCCAGTGGCGTTTTGAGGCTGTGTGCCAAGTCGGACAAGGCATGGCGATAACGTTGCTGTTGGGCGCGCTCGTGGTTGAGCAGGGCGTTGAGGTTATCTGTTAGGCCGCGTAATTCATCAGGATAATCGGCATGCAGCTTTTCTTGTTGGCCTTGTTCTATATGCAGCAGTTCATTGGCAACGGTGCGTAAAGGTCGTAGTCCCCAACGTAAAACCAGTAACTGAGCGAGCAATAATAAAACCGCCATACCACCAAGCCAAATCCATAGCGTTTTTCGGTATTGATTGATTTGCGCAGTAAAACCGGCGGTATCTTCTACTAGTGAGAAGGTGAGCGAAATGTTGTCTGTGGCGGTTTGCCATTCAATGCCATAACCCAGTACAAAGCTATTTTCAGTGGCATTCAGTTCAAAGCGTTCTTCGCCAGGAGTGAGCTTGCGGACAAACTGGGGCTGTGAAGAAATAACAGATTGAGATTGCCATGCGGGTTCGCCATTGCGGTATACGCTTGCATAAAGGCCGCTATCCGGTTGGTTTAAACGAGCGAGTGCAGATTGCTTGGGAAGATTAAGCGTGCCGGTTTCAGCTACATCGGTTTCACCAATGAGTAAATATAACTGTCCGCGTAGGCGCTCTAAGGTGGCGGTGCGGGCAGAATCCTCAAAGGCACGATCTAAGGCCAAGCCAGTTAATACGAGAAAGACACTGAGCACCAATCCAGCACCAATAACAGTACGTGTATTGATTGATAGCTTCATTAGGTATCAGGGTTAAGCGTAAATCGATAACCGCGGCCACGCATGGTTTCGATTGGCTGCATGCTGGTATCAGGATCCAGCTTTCTGCGCAGTCGACCAACCATCACCTCAATGACATTACTGTCACGCTCATCATCGTGTGGGTATAAGTAGTCAGCGAGTTCAGCTTTAGAAATGATCTCGCCAGTGCGACGCATGAGGTGTTCAAGCAAACGATACTCAAAGGTAGTGAGCTCAACATGGTTTTCGTTCAGACTGACCTGTTGGGTAGAAAAATCGATATGTATAGCACCACAGCGTAATTGATCGCTTGCGGCGCTGGTACTACTGCGGCGTAGTAAAGCCCGCAAGCGCGCAATGAGTTCTTCAAAATGAAAGGGCTTGGTTAAGTAATCGTCGGCACCTGCTTCAAGACCTGCAACTTTATCCTGCCAACTACCTCGCGCGGTGAGCACTAAAATAGGCAGGGTATTACCTTCTTCGCGAAGTGTGCGAATCACATCACTGCCGGAAAGCTTGGGTAGGCCAAGGTCAATGATGGCGGCATCAATAGGATATTCACGGGCATTAAACAAACCGTCTTCACCGTCACCGCTGCAATCAACCATATAACCTTCGGCTTCAAGCTGGGTACGTAATTGCGTGAGGATAGCCTCTTCGTCTTCGATGACAAGTACGCGCATAAATTACCTTACTCGAAAGCGTCCAGTCTTGGCGTTTATTTTAATAACGCGCACAACACCTTTACCAGTGAGGATCTTAATGCGGTAGAAGGTTTTCTTTTTACCTTGAAGTGTTTCGATGGCCAAGATTCGTCCACCCAATTTTTCTTGTACACGTGCAGCAGCCTCATTGGGCGAAATCAGGTCATTCTTTGCGAGTAGGCCACCTTGCCAGTGAGGGCGATCAGCATGACTAAACGCGATTGGCGAAGTAAATAACAACAGGCAAAGCAGTGATGTCTTTATAAATTTCATGTCTCTAGCATACACGTAACGGGCTTATTGCAGAAACCACCCGCCCATTTGTGAATAGAAAATGGGTAAACAAGGCAGGTGGTCACAGTGCTCGTCATCATTAAAAATGGAAAACCAGGTCAAAAATACCGCGGTTGTGACGGTAGCCATGATGTTTGGCACGATGATGTGAACGACGGTGATCGCGGTGGTGCGCATGGCGGTGCCCACCGTAACGGTGTCCACGATAGTGTCCTTTATAATGACTGTCGTGGTGACGACGTTCATGGCGGCGTTGGCGTCGGTCACGTTTACGTTCACGGCGTTCTTGACGCTCATGTCGACGAGCATCACGATAGCCTTCTTTGTATGATGAATACTTGTCGTAATATTGGTAGCCACGATCGCTGGCTTGCGCCTGAGTGCTGAATAAAAGTGGCATACTCATTGTTACAACTAATGCCATGGTAGAGAAAATCTTTTTGGTGTTCATAATAACCTCCATTGTGTTTTGTTTGTCGGCTCAGCCTTTCCTGAACCATGTGTGCAGATTACGCAGGTGTCACTGAACCAAAGCTGAACGATGCCCGGAAAAGATAAAAAAATAAATCAATTAAAATCAGTGGTTTATATGTTTTTATGTTAGCTATAAATTTTTTATGGGTAGCGCAAAATGACTTTGCTTGTGGGATGGCTGGCTTGCAGGCAAAATGCGCGATTGAATTTCGACACTGTGGCCTTATCGGCGGCAGTCACAATTAATCATATATAAGGTAAGGAGCCATCCATGAAACTCATTCTTTTAGGCGCACCAGGCGCAGGTAAAGGTACTGTTGCAAAAATGCTGACCGATCTTGACGGTTCAGTTCAAATCTCAACAGGTGATATTTTACGCGGCGCTGTTAAAGCGGGCACAGATCTAGGTAAAGAAGCCAAGGGCTACATGGATGCGGGCGACTTAGTTCCTGATGCATTGATCATGGGCATCATGGGCGAACGTTTGTTAGAAAAAGATTGTGAGAAAGGTTTCCTTCTTGACGGTTTCCCACGCACAATTCCACAAGCTGAAGAATTGAAAGTGTTATTAGAAAAAATCGGTATCACATTAGATATGGCTGTTAGTCTTGATGTGCCACGTGAAGTGATTCTAGATCGCTTAACAACTCGCCGTACATGTGAGAACTCAGAATGTCAGGCTATCTACAACACGAAGAGCAACCCAACTAAGGTTGAAGGTATTTGTGATAAGTGTGGTAGCAAGACTATCCAACGTGATGACGAAACTGAAGAAGCAATCAGCAACCGTCTTGAAACTTACAACGAAAAGACTGCTCCATTGGTTGGTTTCTATGAAGGTGAAGGTATGTTGTTGTCAGTAAATGCAACTTCAAGTGATGCTGTTGTAGCTGCTATCCAAGACGCGCTTAAATAATTTTTTATTTAGTTCGTTTTAAAAGAGCGGGGTGTGGTGAAAACCATGCCCCGTTTCTTTTTTAGCCTGACCTATCGGAGATAGGTAGGATACGCATAACGAACCCGAAGGGTTCTTTGCGCAAGCTGTCATTGCGAGCGTAGCGCGGCAATCCATGTTTTTACGCCACCAGAAATTACCCGTTGCCTCAGGCAATCTCCTGATGGTCGATTGAAATTGCCCTGAATCTCCGGAGGAGGTTAGGGAACTTACAATGAACCCGAAGGGTTCTGTAAGCAGGCATCGTCCAATCACTGATGCCGGTTTAAGATATTTTGGGTTGCAAATGGATTCTAAGCTGACCCCTTTATTCCTCGGCAACATATTTCTTTTTAACCGAGTCTTCTCTTATTGTTTTTTATTTTTTTGACCTGTTTTACAACGATGAATACCCAAAGTAACTGAAAAATTAAACTTATAACACCAAACGTCCAATAATCTAATTTCGTATTTTCATCATGAAAGGGAATAAAGAAATTAATCATTTCAATGTTAGATAAGCCATCTTGCCATAAAGTAAAAAACCAAAAACCGATCGGAATAGTAGTGCTTACTGATAAAGCTGCACCGCTGTGAAAATGAACAGGATAAGTCATTATAATGATAGTAATCGCAATATATTTCGTAACTAAATAAGTATCATCTAGAAATTTTGACAATAGCTTTTCGAAAATCTTGGCAAATAAAAAGAATAACAGCAAAAATATTGGATATACCAGTAATGGTATTAATACGATAAGTATCATGATATTTCATCCTTGAGTTTTTAGTTAGGGGCGTTTTTTACCTTTAAAATTCTTTTTCCTTGCCGCTTTCTTTTCTGCTTTCTCTTTAATGATGCGGTCCACTTCAATCATTTCTTTTTCAATCATCTCTGGTGTTTCGAGACTAATACGCCCTAAGGTACCGTTACGTAGTTCGTTGATGACGATGGTGCATATTTTAACTAGGTCAACACGCCCACCTGCGCCGAGGCAGCCACGGTTTGCGCCGATGTGTTCTAAGAAGTGAAGAGGTTCGGTCGGTAGGTTGGTGATGTCGTAGCGTTGCTTGAGTAGGCCTGGATAGGCTTCGAGTAAATATTCAATAAGATAAAAACCCACGTCGTCATAATCGAGCGCGGTGTCTTTAATCGAGCCGATACAGGCGAGGCGGTAGCCGCTGTTTTCATTTTCGATTTTCGGCCAGAGAATTCCCGGCGTGTCGAACAGCACGATGCCATTACCGAGATCGATACGTTGCTGGTTTTTGGTTACCGCCGGTTCGTTACCGGTTTTGGCAATCACACGACCCGCAAGGGCATTGATGAGTGTCGACTTACCCACATTGGGGATGCCCATGATCATGGCATGGATGGGTTTGTCTAATTTGCGATCTGGGAATAGCTGCCTACAGGCAGCTATTAATGGTTTTACTTGTCCTGTTTGGGTTGCCATGATCGGCAAAGCGCGCACGTTGCGATCATGCTCAAAGGCATCACACCATGCTTGGGTGGTTGCGGCATCAGCAAGATCTGACTTGTTGAGCAGTTTGATGCAAGGCTTGGTATAACCATTCTTAGTCCGCAAATCGGCGACGACAGGATTCTCGCTACTATAAGGTATACGTGCATCGAGCACTTCGATAACAAGATCGACACTCGGCAATGCTTTTACCATCTCTTTGCGGGCCTTGTGCATGTGGCCGGGGTACCAATGAATCGCCATGTTATTTCCAGATATTTCAGACTATGTAAGATGCGTAGTTTAATAGATAATAGTGAGTAGATGTTAACAAACAGAGTTTCATTAGTATGGATTTATTGACACAAGGCGTGCTGGGTGCCGCTTTAGCACAAGCCGGGTCGAAACAAACAGAAACGCGGCTGGCTTGCGGGATTGGTTTTGCTGCGGGATTATTGGCAGATGCGGATGCATTAATTCGTTCAGCAAACGATAGTTTATTAACGATTGAATATCACCGGCATTTTACGCATTCGATATTTTTTATACCCTTCGGTGCAATGATCGCGGCGCTTATTTTATGGCCTTTATTGCGTAAGCGGATTTCGTTTAAGCGGCTTTATGTCTTTAGTTTATTGGGCTATAGCTTTAGCGGTTTCATTGATGCCTGCACCAGTTACGGGACACATTTATTTTGGCCACTGTTTGATGAACGGATTAGTTTCAATTTAATCTCGATTGTTGATCCGATATTTACCATCCCCTTGATTGTCGCCGTGGTACTGGCTTACCGATGGCGCAAGGCAAAGCTTGCGCTGTTTGGTCTAATGTTTTGCGCGTTATATCTCAGCGTAGGCTATGTGCAAAAGCAGCGTGCCACGACCGAGGTGCAGCAATTAGCGATGCAACGTGGGCATACGCTAAACCAGCTTCTGGTTAAACCGACCTTTGCCAATATTCTTGTCTGGCGTTCGGTGTATGAGTCGGGTGGTCGCTTGTATGTCGATGCGTTCAGAATGGGCTGGCACGGCAAAGTCTATACTGGGGATTCAATTCCTAAATATGACATTGACCGAGACAACCCAAACTTGGATAAAGACTCCGTACTTTATGATGATATGCAGCGGTTTGATTTCTTCTCGGATGGTTATCTTGCCAAGCATCCGGAAAGAGAAAATGTCTTGGCCGATATCCGTTACTCGATTCAACCTAATGGTTTATTACCATTGTGGGTGATTGAATTTGATCCAAACCAGCCGCAACAGCATGTGGAATTTAAGGCGAACCGTGATTTGGCAAGCCGGAATCGTCAGCGTTTCTTTTCGATGTTGAAGGGTGAGGCCTTAGTTAAATAATTCGGGGCGAATCATCCAATTGATAGACCAATTATTGGTGGTCGGTGTAAATTCCAGGCAGGCCACTGTACCCGGCGTGAAATCAGTGAGAAGAGAATTTTTATTACCCGTGACTAAATGCGCAATCAGAGCGGGTATAAAAGGTAGATGACTAACAATCAAACTGTCACCGGGTAATTCTTTCAAACGTATCGCGAAGGTAATGGGATTGTCATTTGGGTTAATTGCATCATGCACTTCAATTTTAGAGCCAGGAGCAATCGCATTAACAAGTCGTTCAGCGGTTTGTTGTGCGCGTAATTTGCCACTGTGCACAACATGTTCAACCTTGACCCCCGCTTGGCGCAAGAAAACGGCTAGGCGGTTCGCATCAGCCTTACCTGTTTCAGTAAGCGGGCGTTGTGGGTCATCTTGTTTTGAACAAGCCTCACCATGTTGAACGAGATAGAGCTTCATGTGATTTATTTCTTTTTTTATATGGCTTTAAGCATAGCTTAAATATTGCGGATGCCTAGTAGGATAAGTCAGATACTTTGCGTACCATGTAGGTAAGATCTAGTTTTTAAATAGGAATAGTAATGAAAATCACGATTATTAGCGGTAGTCACCGTGTAGATGCACAAAGTCTTAAAGTTGCAGGGTTTATTCAAAAAACACTTGAAGCGGGAATCTGTGATGAGGCACCCATATTAAGCCTAGCCGATAACCCTTTGCCATTATGGGATCAAGGTGTTTGGGATGGTGATGAGAAATGGACAGAGTTACTCGTCCCGCTTCGCGAACAGCTTGCCAGTAGTGACGGCTTTGTTGTTATTACGCCTGAATGGCATGGCCAAGTACCCGCAGGGCTGAAAAATTTATTCTTACTGTGTAGCAAGAATGAGCTAGGGCATAAACCCGCGATGATCGTGGCTGTGTCATCGGGTGATGGTGGTGCTTACCCTGTCGCTGAACTGCGGATGAGTAGTTATAAGAACAATCGACTTTGTTATATCCCAGAACAAATCATTATTCGTAATGTTGAACAGGTATTGAACGATGAGGCAAAGGATAATGATGAACGTTCAGACCCTTTTTATCGTGAACGAATCACATGGGCACTGGGTATATTAAAAGAATATGTCGCAGCATTGGCGTTAGTTCGCAATAGTGGTGCAACGCAAACCGATAAATTTAATAACGGCATGTAATGGTGGCGCGGCTTTACTATGTTCATGATCCTATGTGCAGCTGGTGTTGGGGATTTACACCGGTATTAACGGAATTGTTATCGAGCTTGCCGAGTGATATTGAAGTAATACGCTTATTGGGTGGCTTGGCTTTTGATAGTGATGAGTCGATGCCGATAGAAATGCAAACCATGTTGCAAGAAACATGGCGGCGTATTGAAACGAAAATACCAGGCACGGAATTTAATTTTGATTTTTGGACGCAGTGCCAACCGCGTCGTTCTACCTATCCATCTTGTCGTGCAGTGATTGCTGCACGACAGCAAGACGAACAGTTTGATGAAGGCATGACTAGGGCAATTCAAATTGCTTATTATCAACAAGCCAGAAATCCTTCCGATCTGGCTACATTGATAGAACTGGCCGATGAGTTAGGATTAGAGGTAGAGAGATTCAAACAAGATATAACGTCAGTGGATACACAGCAGCAACTTGAAAAGGAAATTGCACTATCGCAGGAATTATTTGCAGAGAGTTTTCCTTCGCTAGTCTTGCAAGTGGGATCATCGAGTTGGCAAGTGCCGATTGATTACTTAAAGGTCTCACCCATGCTTGAGTTGATTAATAAATTAATCGAAGAGTGAGTTTGGATTTAAGAGATTAATTTATTAACCGCTTTCATGAGTCGTTCAGGATCAAAGGGTTTTTGCAGCCAGCCTGTTGCACCCATTTTCTTTGCTTTGTCTTTCTTAAAGTTACTGCTCTCAGTTGTTAGCATGACAATAGGCGTGTATTCATAGCCTGCTAATCGACGGACTTTACTCACCATACTAATGCCTGTCATATTCGGCATATTAATATCGGAAAGAATCATGTCAAATTGTTCATTACGTGTAGCCGCGAGCCCCTCTACACCATCATTTGCAGTGACCACATCATGCCCGTTCTCAACAAGCACTGTTTTTACTAAATCACGAATGACTTTTGAATCATCTACTGTCAATATCTTTGCCACGATCTTTCCTCAGGTTAATTGCATAGCTCTAACGTTATCGGCCACATATCCATAATCATGAGTAATTTAATCAGAAACAACAACTAATACCCTATAAATACAGGTGTTAAGCAGGGTTTTGGCCGGTAAGCGCAGTCGATTCAAAGCGAATGCCATCCCAACTGGACTGCATGAAATTGCGGATATTGGCATGGTCATCTGCGTCAGGGTTTTGCAGCACATCTTCTCGGTAATAACGTCCAAAGCATGCCAGTGTTGTGGCTTGATCAAGATTATTTAGCTGTGCAAAGGCAAAGATCTTACAAGACCCTTCATTACTGCCGGCTTCATTTGTTGTATCACCATTAATGAAAGTGGCTGGCTGGTAGTCGTAGTTCGCTTCAATCACCGAAATAACCGTATCAAACTCAACTTGTTCTGGAGCATCTATTAGTTGCTGTAATAATTCTTGCTTAGTCATTCTTTAAATTCCTATCTAAATACATAATCTATTTCGCTATGGTACGACAGCTTGGTATTTTATGAATCTTTTTTTTGCGGCTCATGAGCTGTTACACTGCCGCGCATGTTAAATTTCGAGCAATTATCCTTACGTCGTGGTGTCCGTGAATTACTGCATGATGTAACGTGTACTATCCATGCAGGCCAGAAAGTCGGTGTTACCGGTGCTAATGGTACGGGTAAATCGAGTCTCTTTGCACTTATTCGTGATGAACTGCATGCGGATGCAGGAAGCCTGTCAATTATCCCCGGTACGGTGATCGCGCATGTTGCACAAGAAACACCGGCAACGCAGCTCTCGGCAATTGACTATGTGTTGGATGGTGATGTCGAGCTGCGCAAATTAGAACAGCAGTTGCAGCAAGCTGAGCAGGAGAATGATGGTGAACGCTTAGCTGAGCTATATGTTTCGTTTGATATTATTCATGGGCATACCGCACGTAGTCGAGCGGGACGTCTTTTACATGGTCTCGGCTTTACTGCAGAGCAAGAACAAACACCGGTGGATAATTTTTCGGGTGGGTGGCGCATGCGCTTAAACCTTGCTCAAGCCTTGATGTGTCGCTCGGACTTACTCTTATTAGATGAACCAACTAACCACCTAGATCTCGATGCGGTCATTTGGTTAGAAGGTTGGTTACGCCAGTATGAAGGTACGCTGTTGCTGATCTCACATGATCGTGATTTTTTAGATGCGGTAGCAACTCATATTGGACACATCGATCAAACCACCCTGACGTTACACACGGGTAATTACTCTGCATTTGAAGTGCGGCGCGCCGAACAGTTAGCTCACCAACAAGCAGCGTATGCAAGGCAGCAACGTGAAATTGCCCACATGCAAAAGTTTGTTGACCGTTTTCGTGCTAAAGCTACGAAAGCGCGGCAGGCGCAAAGTCGAATTAAAGCACTAGAAAGAATGAAGGTAATCAATCAGGCGCATGTTGATTCACCATTTGATTTTCACTTTCGTGAGCCGGATGAATTGCCTAATCCTTTAGTCAAAATGCAAGAAGTATCGATTGGCTACACGGACACCCCCATTTTAGAAAAGGTGAAATTAATTATTGGAGAGGGCGACCGAATTGGTTTGCTGGGGCATAACGGTGCAGGTAAGTCGACCTTAATAAAATTCATTGCGAATGAATTGCAGGCTTTGTCGGGTAAAAGCCAATTTGCCAGTGCGACAAAGATTGGTTATTTCGCGCAACATCAATTAGAACAACTCGACCCACAAGCAAGTCCATTATTACACTTGCAGCGTCTTGATAAAAAAGCCAGCGAGCAAGACCTAAGAAACTATCTCGGTGGTTTTGCTTTTAATGGCGATATGGCAACCGCGCCCGTTGCACCTTTGTCGGGTGGAGAAAAAGCACGTTTGGTTTTAGCGATGTTGGTTTACCAAAAACCGAACCTACTCTTATTAGATGAACCAACTAACCATCTTGATTTAGAAATGCGACATGCACTTTCAGTGGCCTTACAAGAATTTGAAGGGGCATTAGTGGTGGTATCGCATGATAGGCATTTGTTAAGAACCGTTACGGACACTTTGCTATTAGTTGCACACGGTAAAGTAGAGCCTTTTGATGGTGATTTAGATGACTACCGTCAATGGATTAAAGATCAGAACCGTCAACAAGCGAGTAATGATGGCGGAAGTAAAAAAGAATCGGCACAGGATAACCGAAAGCAACAACGGCAAAGCGCAGCGGAGCAACGCAAGTTAACTCAACCATTACGTAATAAGATTAAGAAATGTGAAACACAAATGGATAACTTGTCGAAAGAAAAGGATGTGTTGGAACAACAGCTTGCTGATAATGATATTTATAGTGATGCCAATAAACAAAAACTAAAAGACTTGCTCGAACAGCAAGCAGGGATTAATAAAAAGCTTGCAGAGGCGGAGGAGCAATGGATGACTGCAAGTGAAGAGTTGGATGAAATGCAACTAGACTAGGTTTTTGTTGAAATAAAAGAATGGCAGTGGGCGAGCACTATTTGTATAGTAGCTTTTGGCTTGTTACATTTCCTAAATATAATAATTAAAAATAATGGAGTTTTTATGCATCGTTTATTGATATTGTTAGGTCTTCTATTGCTGCCCCTATCTGTAAGTGCGGGTATAGATGAAACGATCAATGCTGCAACAGCTCCAATTGCGGAAGTTATCAAACAAATTGTATTTTTTAAGATCCCTGTCTTTGGCACAGAACTACCGATGGTGGTTTTGTGGTTAGTCGCTGGAGCTGTATTTTTTACCTTCTATATGGGCTTCATCAATATTCGTGGTTTCAAACATGCGATTGAACTCGTCAGAGGCCAGTACTCAGACCCGAAAAGCAAGGGTGAGGTATCGCATTTTCAGGCGCTATCAACAGCGATTTCGGGTACGGTTGGTATCGGTAATATTGGTGGCGTTGCCGTCGCGGTGACCGTGGGTGGCGCAGGTGCAACGTTCTGGTTAATTGTTGCTGGTTTCTTGGGTATGTCGACAAAGTTTGTTGAATGTACATTAGGTGTGAAATATCGCTCTGAATTTTCTGATGGCCATGTTTCTGGTGGCCCGATGTATTACCTAAAACGCGGTTTTGCTGATCGCGGCATGGTAGGTTTCGGTAAGTTCATGGGAACTTTTTATGCGATAGGTATTTTTATTGGCGCACTCGGTATTGGCAATATGTTCCAGTCAAACCAAGCCTATGTACAACTGAATAATGTATCGGGTGGAGCATTAGATGGATATGGCTGGCTTGTCGGATTAGCCTTGGCCTCAGTTGTTTTTGCGGTCATTGTTGGTGGGATTAAATCGATTGCGAAAGCAGCAGAAAGAATGGTGCCGTTTATGGCGTTGTTCTACTGCATCTTTGCCATCATTGTTATTTTCATGAATGTGGATGTCATACCACAAGCGATTAGCAATATTTTTACCG
>Ga0316207_10004189_pt1 | contig 12720 bp, 11 predicted proteins | sample 6weekpyrite_MG_FD_204943 | JGI IMG/M metagenome (GOLD analysis project Ga0316207, IMG submission 204943) | Microbial mat bacterial communities from mineral coupon in-situ incubated in ocean water Damariscotta River, Maine, United States -... | ecosystem: Environmental > Aquatic > Marine >... | reverse complement strand
ACTGCTTATAGCAGATGCAGAATTGGAGAAAGACCTGGTGGAGTTGTACAGCCAGGCTGTTCATCATTGTGCTAGGAATGGTGATCATGACAACAGGAAGTTTTTTGAAGGCTTGTTACAGGAAGAGCAGGCACACGATACTGCCCTGACAGCATGGATACAAAGGCTTGAAACGCCCGGGACTTCTCAGTCTTCTCGTGTTACATTCTGACTAGGAGCTAGCATGAACGTCGACTGGAAAGAGCGTAAGCGACCGAATCGCTTAGAAAAACAATACCAGTTCGAGGATTACGAAGCATTACGTGATTTCCTTGATCTTGCAGCTGAATTATCTGAGAAAGTCGATTACTATCCGGACATGGGATTTGGACGTGACTATGTTAATGTTACGATTCATGCACCTGAAGATGGTGAGACTGTTACAGACGAACAGCGAGACTTTGCCGAGCAACTTGATGCACTTTATAGTGAGAAGCCTACAGAGCACTAGCCAATGAGTATTATTGCCATTGTTGGTAACAAGGGTGGGGCTGGTAAAACTACGTTATCGATTAATCTCGCAACGGGACTGAATAATCGGTTAAATACGGCGATCATCGATGCTGACCCACAGCGTTCTTCATTACAGTGGCGAGCATTCTCTGAAAGTGATGCATTATCCGTGTATGCTGCTGAAGAAGCGCTACAAGAGCAAGTTGATGAACTAAAGCAAGATTACGATCAAATAATTATTGATTGTCCACCTTCGGTTTATGCCCCCCAAACAAATCAAGCGCTTGTCTTAAGTGGGCATGCGGTAATACCTGTTCAGCCTTCACCTATGGATTTATGGGCAACGGTCCACATCGCTGAAGCAGTAGAAAATGCACAACAACAAAACCCTGAGTTGCAGCCATTACTTGTAATTAACCAATTAGAACCTCGTACGGTGTTATCAAGGTTGGTACGTGAAGCCGTTTCTGAAATCGGCATTCCAGTTGCCGATGCTATGATTCGACGCCGTGCAATATTCCGCAGCAGCGCGCTAGAAGGCAAGAGTGTCTATGATGTTGGACGTCGAGGCGCGCCGGCTGTCGAAGAAATAGAAAAATTGATCCAGGAGATTATCCAATGAGTAGTAATGAATCAATGAAGAACAAGCTCGTAAATACAATGCGTGCAACGAAGGCTGGAACAGCCAGCTCCACCACTGAAACCCAGAAAAATGAAGTGCCTGCCAAGAAAGCCACAGCCACGAAGCAGGCTACAGCCAAAAAGAAAGCACCTGCCCGCAAAAAGGCGACCGCTAAACCCGTTGCATCAAGTTTCTCTTCAGGCTGCCGCGTCTGGCCTGACTAAGCTTTAATATATAGATAAAAGTCTATAGAAATACCAAATATAATCTGCTATATATTATATTAAGTTCAGGCATTTCCAGGCCACGTGTCAAAGAAATTCCTGGAATAATAAATAGATAGCCATTTCACAGCATGTGTATTCGGTACAGCCTAGGTAGTATATATACTGCTTCTGTTAACCCCTATACACCAGCGGCTTTGATTGGTTTATTAATCTGAATTTATTCATTCGGAAGTAATCATGAGTAAGCCCAGCGACAATACCGGCAGTCTTGTTACCCCGTCATCTGATTACCTCATTCGCCATGTGACATTGCGTCAACTACAGGTGTTTGAGGTGATTTTTCGGCTTGGCAGTTTCACGCGTGCCGCAGAAGAACTCTTCCTGACACAACCAACTGTATCCATGCAGATAAAGAAACTGACGGAGTCTATTGGCATGCCGTTATTTGAGCATGTGGGGCGCCGTGTTGAACCTACTGAGGTTGGTATCGAGCTGTATGAGTCATGCCGTACGGTATTTGCATCGTTACTTAACTTTGAAATGAAAGTTGCTGACATGAAAGGCCTCAAGCGTGGACGTTTACGCCTGGCTGTTATTACCACGGCAAAGTATATGGCCCCTGAAATGCTGGGTGAATTTAGTAAAACGTATCCCGGTGTAGAGCTTGCACTGAAGGTGACCAACCGTGACAGCATCATCGACCGAATGCATAACAATGTCGATGACCTTTATATTATGGGTCAGGTTCCTGAAGGGGAGCTTGAGGTCCAGTCGTATTCGTTTGCAGCAAACCCACTCGTGGTCCTTGCGCCCAGTGATCACCCGTTGGTGGGCAAAAAAAATATCAGTCTCGACGAAATTGTAAAAGAACCACTGATTGTGCGTGAACCTGGTTCAGGCATGCGCGATGCGACATTTAAGGCCTTTGATGCAAAAGGGCTGAGTCCGCAAGTGCGGATGGAGCTTGGCAGTAACGAGGCTATAAAACATGCAATTGTCGGTGGCCTGGGGCTATCGGTGATGTCGCTGCACACGATACTGCTTGAGGGTATTGATGGGCCTGTCGCGATCCTGGATGTTGAGGGGTTCCCGATTATGCGACATTGGTACATGGTGTACCCGAAAGGCAAAGAACTCTCATTAGTTGCAAGGACTTTCCTGGATTTTGCCATCGAATATGAATCCATTATTAACAAACGTATGGAAGATATCTGGCCGGCATTAAAAATCCAGCTAAAAAAGGATAAGAAAAAAAGCCTTGGCAAGAAAAGTAAAAAAGTTAAAAAATAATTATACATACCCCTATAAAGAGACGCTTGTGAACAAAACGGTTTAGGGGCTTGACCTGCTGTGTGGGGATGACACAATTCGAGGTTAGAGACTGGCAATAATAATAAGCGCCAACATACTAATTATAAAAATTTACCTGGAGGAGGAATCAGCGTTGTCAGTGCGTGCACGAGGATTGTCGTTGCAATAATTCAAGTGCATTAGAGTAACAGGCACTTAGTTATTCTATTACTGGCATATGTTGAGACAACAAGATGGAACGGCTAATCATAACAGTAGCGGTTCTCCCACTCATTTCCGCATTGTTTATTCAATTGTTTGCCGGACAATTTGGCAGAAGTATTGTCAAAGTTAGTGTTGCCGTCACAACGATTGGTTTTTTGCTTTCGCTTGTAGCACTCGGTGTGGCATTAATGGGGAATGACCCTGTAGCCATGTCAATGACAGGCGACAAAGGGATTATCCTATTTGATCCCTTAGGCACGTTACTTGCGGCCATCATCATGGGTATCAGCCTTATCGTGCATTTATATTCTGTACGTTATATGGCTGAAGAAGAGGCCTACGGTCAATTTTTTGTCTTGCTCGACCTAATGACCGCAGCGCTGCTGTTTATGGTCGTTGCGGGTGACCTGATAACGCTGGTTATTTCCTGGTACCTGGTAGGCGTATTGCTTTACTTCTTGCTGGGTCAGGATACTCGTAGTCAAACAGCATACCGTTTTGCCTTCTGGACGTTGATTACATATCGTGTCGGAGACTTACCTCTGATCCTTGCCGCAGCGCTACTATTCAATGCCTACGACACCTGGTCACTAACGACGATCTTTGCTGAAATTTCAGCGAACCCCTATACACACCAGATATTCGGGTTACCGTTAACAGAAGTTGTTGCAGTGCTTATAGGGTTGGCCGCGTTTGCGCGCTCAGCACAATTCCTGTTGCATACCTGGTTACCTTATACAATGGATGGCCCAACACCCGTATCGGCCCTCATGCACGCCGGTATAGTTAACGCAGGTGGTTTTTTGATTAACCGTTTTGCGCCAGTGTTTGTGCATAGTGGTGATGTCTTAAACTGGATTTTTATTGTCGGTTTGATTACAGCAATATTTGGTTCATTGCTGATGTTAACCCAGAACGATATTAAGAAGGCACTTGGTTATTCTACAATGGGCCAGATGGGCTTCATGATCATGGAGTGTGGAATAGGGGCTTTCTCGCTGGCTATTTATCACATGTTTGCGCACGGCGTCTTTAAAGGCACCATGTTTCTTTCAGCCGGTGGTGTCATTAACGATGCGCGCCATGATGATGGTATACCGAAGGATGAACTGTACACCTTTGCTGTAGAAAAACAGCCCAACAAGGCACGGCAACCCTGGCTGCTGATGGCTGCAATTACCCTGGTGGTACCACTCGTTATCCTGGTGCTTGCACACTTGCTGATTGCTCAGGATTATTTCCAGAAACAGGGCGCAGTGGTGTTGTTATTCTTCGGTTGGGTAACCGGTGCGCAACTTATCTTTGCAACCTACCGTATGCGCAGCCAGAATATTTGGCGACTGGTTGGCCTGAGTGTCTTGTCTCTGGTCGTAGTGGTGCTTGGTTACGTCTTTATCAGTCATGCCTTCGACCTGTTCCTGTACCCGGATGAGGCATTCCGAGCACAACTCTATGCGGCGGCATCATTTGATCTGCTTCGCTTTGATGTACTCGTCGTTGTGACAACATTGATTATTGTGTTTGGCTGGTTGATGACTTATTACAGCGAACAAAACGGTTACCGTCGCACACAATCTTCACGCAGGTTGTGGCTTAACTTCTACGCGTTAATATCACGTGAGTTTTATGTCAGCGATATATACACAAGATTAACTCGCACAATACTGGCATTATCCGGGCGTCTCAATGTCTGGCTGAGGTGGTTGTAAGATGAGTGATACACTACTTGTTATCCTTGCCGGTATATTCCTGCCATTATTTCCGATGAGCATGCTGTTTAATGCAGTCATTGATAAAACAACCAACGCCTTGGCGCGGTCAATCATTATTGTAGTGTGGCCGCTTTGTGGTGTTGTGATTGTTTCAAACATCACTGTTGCTCAACCCATATGGCTGGTGCCATTAGTGCTATTCACCTCAACGCTATATGCGGTGCGTATTCTGACGTTACGCGATGTTACGCAGTGGACAGGCTTCCTGGCAACTTCGCTGTGGGCGTTATTGTGGATACCTGTTTTACAAGGTACATCTGCCGAGTTGCTATATAGCTATGCTGTGAGTATGGCACTGCCATTAATGTTGTTGGTGACGCTGAGTACTGGCTTGCAAAAGCGGTTTGGTGCGGCGTATACGGATCTATATGGTGGCCTTGCCAGAACCATTCCTCGTTTTTCCGGTGTGTTGGTTGTGGTAGTCGTTGCGGCAGTCGCGACGCCGGTTTTTCCAAGCTTCTTTATCCTGTTTGATATTGTTGTAGAAACAATTGCAACAGAACCTGCTATTTCATCTGTTCTGCTACTGAACTGGTTGTTATGGAGTTGGGCAGGTGCTCGTCTTATCCAGGGCCTGATTGTTGGCCGCGCGAGTCAGGTCAAAATTCTTGATATGGCTAAGCCGACTGTTGGACTTTACGCCATTGTTTTGTTGGGATTGGCAGCAGGTGGACTCTACATGAGTGGTGAGATCTTATGAGTTTATCACTGGGACAAAAACTGAGCATACGCTCAATGATTTATGTTGCGAGCGAGAAGATACCGTTCTTCTGGCCAATGCGTACGTTTATTCATCATAATCCTTTGCATGGCCTTGAGGATCTGCCATTTGAGCAGGCGGTCCAGGAAGGTAAACGCCTGTTACATGGCCGGGTTTTCTTGCAGCGCCCGCTATACCAGGCTTACCTGGAAGAAGGTAAGGTAGACAGGAACTATCTTGAGCAGCAGGTGGCTGAATATGTCGGTAAACGTGAGCAGTTGCCGGGTATTGATATGCAGCAATGGCTCATGGCATTACTGACCAATACGGAACAGAAAGTCATATTTAGTCACCGTGCAGCAAGTGTTGAAGATATTCATGCAGCTGTGAATAGTCAGCCGCTCACGCCGCTTGAGGGCTTCTCGGCTTCAGAATTGGTACCGTATTTACGCCATGAGTTACTGGGTGACAGGCCGGTTTATGATGCAATAGATGCCTTGTACGGTACCGAGATCGGCAATGAACTCGATGACCTTGTGATTAAAAGTTGCCTGGACTTCTTCGACGAAGGACAGTCTGTATGGTCGATGCCTGGCCGAAAACAAGGCTTCTTCAAGTCATGGCGCGAAGTCGCTAACCGAAATATTCGCTTGTATCTCCGCGGGATGCAAATCCAGGATATCCTCGCGGTTGATGATTCACCAGAAGGTGTTATTACCCATGTGATGACTGAGTTGGGTATCCCTGAAGAGCGCTGGACACACTATTTTACGCGTGAACTTGCCAAGCTTCATGGCTGGACCGGGTTTATTCGCTGGCGCTGGAATACCAAGAATTATTATTGGAGTAAGCAATACCCGGCAGACTTGATTGAATTAGTCGCGATACGTCTAACCTTTGCATTGGCGCTTATCAGTGAGCGCGCAAATGAACGTGGCCACAAGCATATCGCGACAACGGCCGTAGCAATAGATGAGGCCATCGGTAACAACACGATGGAAACCTACTTACGCTACGAGTTATACAGTCGACGCATCGTTCCTGCTATGGCCAAGCGTGTAGAGCAGACGCTTGCGCGTAACAATCCGGCACTGATTGAAAAAGTCTTCAATGAGTACATTCAGCATAAGCGTCAACATGAAGCGGTGACACAATCTGATCGTTTAGCCGTGATTGCTGAGCGTGTTAACCAGCATGATGCAATGCAGTCATTGTCAACGGAACAGCTCAGTGATCTCATGGATGGCTTGCGCATGTTTGAGTTCTGTGAAGGCATGTTCTGGCTTCGTGCAATGGAATCGCAGGCAATCAATACATTGCTTGATGGTGTTAACCTGGCACCACCGCAGCCACGTGAGAAACGCCCATTTGTGCAGGCTATGTTCTGTATCGATACCCGTTCTGAACGAATTCGTCGTCATCTTGAAAGCATTGGCGATTACCAGACTTTTGGTATTGCGGGTTTCTTTGGCGTGCCAATGAGTCTAATCGAGTTAGGTAAGGGCAGTGAAATGCACCTTTGTCCAGTGCTGCTTACACCAAAGAACCTCGTGCTGGAAATGACTGTTGCAGATGTTGAAGATGTACATGCGGTCACTGCACTCGAAAAGGCCATGCACGAGCTCAAGGAGTCAGTGTTTGGCCCGTTTGTGACGGTTGAAGCGATTGGTTTGTTGTTTGGTTTTGATATGGTTGGTAAGACCTTGATGCCACAAACATACAATCACTGGCGTAAGCAACTTCACAAGAAGAAGCGTTCTACTCACCTGATGATCGACAAACTGGATCGTAGTCAGGCCGATTCGATCCTGCGTACCGTTCAACGTGCTGTGATTATGCTTGCTATTGAACAGGACTACGGTCTTGAAGCCGAGAAGATCAATGATGATATGGTCAAGGAGTTGCGTGAAGCTGCGCTTGGTCGACAACCAGGTGCACCATCACTTGCCAATGCCAGGAACCTTAACAAGAAGCAGGAGAAGGAGTTTATCCTGCGACTTCGTGAACACTACCGTATCGATGCGGCCTATACCCAGATCCAGATGGAGCGCCTCGGTCGAATCGGTTTCAGTCAGGAAGAGCAGGTTGGTTTTGTCAGTCAGGCACTACGCTCAATCGGCTTAACAAAAGATTTCTCCCGTTTTGTGTTGTTATTTGGGCATGGTAGTACCTCTGAAAATAATCCATACGAATCTGCCCTCGATTGTGGTGCCTGTGGTGGTAATCATGGCCAGGTCAGTGCGCGTGTATTGGCACAGATGGCCAACAAAAACGAAGTGCGTCGTAAGTTACGTATGCAGGGGATTGATATCCCTGATGATGCCTGGTTCGTCGGTGCACATCACAACACCACAACCGATGAACTTGTACTTTATGACCTTGATCATGTGCCTTCGACACATATTTTCTATATTGATCGATTGCGCAATGGTTTACTGGCAGCATCCAGATTGTGTGCACAAGAGCGCTTGCCAAGCCTGCAACTTGAACCAAAAGAAATGGACACAACCTCTGCGTACCGTGAGATTGAACGTAATGCCATGGACTGGTCACAGGTTCGACCGGAATGGGGGCTGTCTCGAAATGCCTACATGATTATTGGTCGCCGAGACTTGACGCGTGATATGTCGCTGGACGGGCGATCGTTCCTGCACTCGTATGACTATACTGTCGATCCGAAACAACGTTTGTTGGAGAATATCCTGACAGGACCACTGGTTGTGGCGCAATGGATCAACATGGAACATTATTTCTCAACGGTGGATAACGAACGGTTTGGTAGCAGCAGTAAGGTCTATCATAATGTTGCCGGCCGTTTTGGTGTCATGACTGGGGGCTTGAGTGATCTGCGAACGGGTCTGCCGTCACAGACGGTCCTGAATAAAGGCAAACCTTTCCATGAACCGCTACGTTTGATCGCGGTTATCGAAGCCCCCCTCGAACATGCGCGTCGAGCAGTAGAAAGTGTGGTTGCAGTCAAGAACCTGGTTCTCAACGACTGGATCAGATTACTCGTCATTGATCCTGAAAAACAAACCATCTATCAATACATAAATGGGCAGTGGGATAGTCAGATCGTCTCCGGTTCTGCTGAACAGCCCTTAGCGAAGGAGTCTAGCTAATAATGAAAAATCTTAATTTTAGCTCAGTCAAAAAACTCGAAATCATCCTCAGTGGTGAGCACCAGGCGTTTGCCACTGAACTGCTCGATAAGGCAGGCGTAACGGGTTACACGATTATTAATAATGTATCCGGTAAAGGTCGTCACGGCTTTCATGATGGACATCTCATGTTTAACGAGGAAGATGTCCTGATTATGATAATCGTGGCTGTTCCTGAAGAACTTGTAGAGCCTATACTGGAAGGGCTCGATCCTTTCTACAGTGAACATACCGGCGTCGTATTTGTCTCTGATATCCAGGTGACACGAATGATTAAATTCAGCCGTTAACAACCGTAAAATTACTGAATAGGCTCGGTCTGGTGATGGTGTCATTGCCAGACGCTATGTTTTCGCTACATCTATAACAGCACTACGTTAATTTGCTATCGTACTGATTCCCCTTTATTTGTTACATTGATCAATGACTATGGATTCCATTGTGATATGCGATGGCATTTGTTGTCATTTTGTTGATAATAACCGATATATTTTGTCAGCTATTAAGTCGCTGAAAATAATCAAAGCAGCGGACATGAACGATGCATATTTTTAACGAAATCAATTTACAAAACCTGCGTGGTGACATCTTTGGTGGTGTAACTGCGGCGGTGATTGCGTTGCCGATGGCGCTTGCCTTTGGTGTTGCATCGGGCGCAGGCGCCGAGGCCGGTCTATACGGGGCGATTATGGTGGGGTTGTTTGCGGCCCTGTTTGGCGGATCGCCAACCCTCATATCAGAGCCTACAGGCCCGATGACAGTTATCTTTACTGCCGTCATCGCCAAGCTTATTGCCTCTGATCCCGTCAATGGTATGGCCATGGCCTTTACCGTCGTCATCATGGCAGGTGTATTCCAAATCTTGTTTGGTGTGATGAGGTTAGGGAAGTATGTCACCCTGATGCCCTATACCGTCGTGTCGGGGTTTATGTCCGGTATCGGTATTATCCTGATTATCCTCCAACTTGGCCCGCTAATGGGCCAGGCATCGCCGAACGGTGGGGTACTCGCAGTACTGGAAAACCTGCCATCAATGGTTCAAGCGATAAAGCTTGAAGAGGCCTCGTTGGCACTAGGAACGCTGGCAATCTTATTCCTGCTGCCGACCAGCCTGAAACGCTACCTTCCACCACAGCTGGTTGCGCTAGTGTTGTGTACCGTTTTATCGGTTATTTTTCTGGGTTCAGATGAAATTCGTCGTATAGGTGAAATCCCCCAGGGTTTACCTGCGCTGCAACTGCCCGTGTTCAGTGCTGAGCAATGGCAAATCATGCTAATTGATGCCATCGTGCTCGGCATGCTTGGCTGTATTGATGCCTTGTTGACCTCGGTGATTGCCGACAGTATTACGCGGACACGTCATAAATCGGATAAAGAGTTAGTGGGCCAGGGCCTCGGTAACGTCATGTCGGGGCTGTTTGGGGGGCTGCCTGGTGCAGGCGCCACGATGGGAACGGTGGTGAGCATCCAGGCAGGTGCGAGGACAGCACTCTCCGGTATTGTCAGGGCAGGTATACTGCTTGTTGTTGTTTTATGGGCGGCAGATCTGACCTCTATTATTCCACTCGCCGTACTGGCCGGTATTGCCTTCAAGGTCGGTATCGACATTATTGACTGGAAGTTCCTCAGGCGTGCCCACCTTATCTCTGGTAAGGGGGCGTTGATCACCTACGGCGTGATACTGCTTACGGTTCTGGTTGACCTGATTGCTGCAGTAGGGATTGGGCTTTTTGTTGCAAATGTCATGACGGTAACGCGTCTTTCTGAGTTACAGGCGGATGACGTTAAGGTGATGACAGGTTCGTGTGAAGATTCAGTCGCCATGTCTGAAACAGAGAAGGAACTGTTTGAACGCGTTAAGGGCAAAGTCTTGCTGCTGTATCTGCGTGGTACAATGATTTTCGGAACCTCAAGGGCAATCACGAGGAAGAACTCTGATATTGAAGGCTGTGATGCATTACTCATCGACCTTCACGATGTGAAACACCTGGGTGTATCTGCCGCACTTTCCCTCGAGGAAGCCATACTCGATATGGTCAATGCCGGTCGGGCAGTGTATGTCATCGCCAGTGATGGCCAACCATTGCGCCGGCTCGATAAGATGGGGTTGCTCAGTAAAATTCCGAAACATAATATCGTTTCAGACAGGGTAACAGCACTGCAATCACTCGCGACTTGATTTGGACATCAGTTGTTTGAGCTCGTGGTATTCGATTTTTGTTGAAGGCGCACTGGGCGTAGGTCTGGGCCGCCCTTGTTTATAAGGTAGGCAAACGCTTTACTGGCTTCGTCCATTTTGTCACAACTGGGTAGGTCTTCGGCAGATACTTGTCGATCGAAGTATTCATCAGGAAGGTCTGTTCGGTATGCCAGGGTATCATTGCCCGTAAAGCTAAGTGATAGCTTGTGTTGTTTTAACAAGTGGAATACGACACGGTCGCCGATGGCATGGAGTTGTGGGTCAATAACCGCCCAACTACTTGCGAGCGAAAAAGCCTTTCGGGTAAAGAATAATGAGCTCGTGTCTGCAAAATTTTCACCATCTGATTCTCCACATCTTCCCATAAGACTTCCGTCAGTACGGTGTATGGTGCGACCAGATAGACACACTGCAGCATGTGTTTCCTGGTGTAGCTTTATCAAGCTTGAGATATGGTTAGATCGATACCAATTGTCGGCATCGAGGTAGGCGATGGCATCGAAGCCTTGTCCAATCGCCGAGAGCGAACCGATAGCCCGTGGCGTATCACCATAATCAGCGTGATGAATATCGAGTTTGATGTGCTGGGCCTGCCAATCATCTACTCGCTTGTCCTGGTAACCGTCAGCAACAAAGATATGTGTACAAGGGTATTCCTGTAGTTGTACAGAACGATGGCACTGCTCTAACCATTCCGGGTTGCTGCCTTCATAGTAGGGTGTAATAACGGCAACTCTCATCTTTGTTAGTTTTCTCAGGCAGTCAATTCAGCATGCGTTTCAAAAAATGCTTTAATGGCCTTGTCGAGGTCGTCTCGCGTATGGGCAGCCGAAATCTGTGTACGTATTCTTGCTTTGCCTTTAGGTACAACAGGAAAAAAGAATCCAATCGCGTAGATGCCGCGTTCCAACAGCTTTTGTGACATCTTCTGTGCCAACTTGGCATCACCTAGCATCACCGGCACGATAGGGTGATCCCCCTCAGGTATCGCAAAACCAGCATCACGCATCCCCTGGCGGAAGTAACGTGTATTTTCTTCGAGACGATCGCGCAGTGCTGTCGATTCAGATAACATTTCGAGCACTTTCAGTGAGGCCGCACAGATCGCCGGTGCAACCGTGTTTGAGAACAGGTAGGGGCGGGAGCGTTGACGCAGCATATCAATGATTTCTTTTCGTCCAGAAGTATAGCCTCCTGAACCGCCACCCAGTGCCTTGCCAAATGTCCCCGTAATAATATCGACGCGATCCATAACACCGTGATATTCATGGATGCCTCGCCCGGTCTTGCCCATAAATCCAACGGCATGACAGTCATCATGATGCACCATGGCATCATACTTGTCGGCAAGGTCACAGATCTGGTCAAGTTTTGCGACCGTGCCATCCATCGAGAACACGCCGTCAGTGGTAATGAGGATGCGGCGTGCGCCGCCATCTTTAGCCTCGATTAATTTTGCCTCGAGGTCTTGCATATCATTGTTCTTGTAACGGAAGCGTGCAGCCTTACACAGGCGTACACCATCGATGATAGAGGCATGGTTAAGTTCGTCTGAGATAACCGCATCTTCATTGGTTAAGATCGTTTCAAACAGGCCAGCATTAGCATCGAAACATGCTGCATAGAGGATCGTATCTTCCATACCGAGAAACTCGGTAACCTTTTTCTCAAGCATCTTGTGAATTGACTGGGTACCACAAATAAAGCGTACCGAGGCAAGACCAAACCCCCAGGTGTCATAACTGTCTTTTGCAGCCTGAATAACCTCGGGGTTATTGGCTAGCCCGAGGTAGTTATTCGCACACATGTTGATGACTTCACTGCCATCGGCGAGCGTAATGTCGTTTTTCTGGTCTGAAGCAATAACGCGTTCCGTCTTCCATAAGCCATCATCACGGATATCCTGCAGGTCTTTGCTAATGCTTTCTCTGGCACTTTTAAAACTCATATTATTCTCCTGCAGGCGTTTCACCCGTCCAGTCAAGGATCACCTTGCCAGACTGACCCGAACGCATAACATCAAAACCTTTC
>Ga0316207_10004187_pt1 | contig 12721 bp, 8 predicted proteins | sample 6weekpyrite_MG_FD_204943 | JGI IMG/M metagenome (GOLD analysis project Ga0316207, IMG submission 204943) | Microbial mat bacterial communities from mineral coupon in-situ incubated in ocean water Damariscotta River, Maine, United States -... | ecosystem: Environmental > Aquatic > Marine >... | reverse complement strand
GCCTTGGCTTCCTTCATGCCGGCCAACACCGGCGCGGGCGTCAGGGCCAGAGCCATCAAGGCAATAATGATGGTCGCGCCCAAAAGCTGTATCCGTAAAATCCGTTTCATGCGCCGGAATTATAGCGCCGATATTTCAAAATACAATCATAAGGTCAAGGTGTCGTGCCTGGGTATGATAACGCAGACCACGGTGCCGACGCCGACTTCGCTTTCAATGGTCAATGTGCCGCCGTGTTGTTCGGTCAGCTTTTTCGAAAGCGACAGACCAAGCCCGGTGCCTTCAAAAGCGGTGGTGGTGCTTTCCCTGACCTGTGCGAACGGTTCCAGAATTTTTTCAATGTTATCCGGGGCAATGCCGATGCCATTGTCGGTTACCGTTATAACCAGTTGATCGTGGTCATCCTTGATGGCTTCAACACGTATGTTGCCATTTTCGGGCGTGAACTTTACCGCGTTGGACAACAGGTTGATGAGTATCTGTTTCAGGCGAAGTTGATCACAATAAAAATGGGCCGGATCAAACGTGACCGACGTCGTGACATGAATATTTTTGTGCCGGGCACCGGCATCGGTGACCAACAGGCACGATTGCAAAACTTCATTGATGTCGGCTTTGTCCATGGAAAGCTCCATTTGCCCGGCTTCAATTTTGCTGATATCGAGAATATCGCAGATGACGTCGTTCAAATGGGTTCCGGAATAATGAATGGCGTCAAGGTATTCATCATATTTTTCATGACCAAGGGGTCCCATAATTTGGCTTTTCATCAGTTCGGAATAGCCAAGGATTGAATTCAGCGGCGTTCTCAACTCGTGGCTCATATTGGCGAGAAATTCGCTTTTGGCCCGGCTGGCATGTTCGGCGGCATTTATCGCCAGTTGCAGTTCCTGTTCGTGCAGTTTGCGTTCGGTAATATCCTGAATGGTGCCTTCGTAATAGGGTTGACCCGATGGCGTCACGGAGGCGCGAATATTACCCAGCAACCAGACCAGTGTTCCGTCTTTGCACGCCCATTGAAATTCACGGTTAACGATTTTGCCGCCATTTTTCAGAATTTCCCGGGCCTTTTGCCGTTCGGCATTGTTTTCAAACATGTGACGGCGGCTTATCCTCAGATCGTTTATCAATTCGTCGGCGTTGTTGTACCTTAGAATTTCAACCGCCGCCGGATTGACTTTTAAAAAATAGCCATTGGAGGACATGGTGAAAATGCCCTCGAATGCGTTTTCAAACAAACTGCGGTATTGGGCTTCGGAACGAAGAGCAGCATCGGTTTTTATGCGAACCTGTCGGCGCAATAACAAAATAAAACTGACACCCGTCAACAAGACAACGACAAAACCGGCAATCATCCATGGTACCCAATCGGGGATGGATTTTCTTGCCGGGCCTTTCAGCCATTTTTGCAAAATCCGGTTATATTCGGACCCGGGTCGATTTACTTGCGTGGCCAGATAATCATCAATGGCATTCAGAACATCCCGGTTTGTCCCTTTGGGGGCGGCAAAGCGCAATTGGACAGGGTTGAAACGGACACTGGTGGGGATGGACTGATAGTTCGAGCCAAAATTGATATGAAATGTACGCGCAACGACGCCCGCATCGGCACGGCCGTCATCAACCATGCCAAGCGTTTCCGCATAGGTTTTGGCGGCAACCATTTTGTAAGTGAATTCAAAGGATTTCGCCAGATTTTCAAGGGCCACGGTATGGGCACTTTTCGGAATCAAGGCAATGCGTTTGCCGTCCAGATCCCCGATACCGTTGATGGTCACCCCTTTGCCTTTATAGACGATGCCCCAGTTGTTGGCAGCTGTCTGATTGGAGAACGAATACTTTTTCGCCCGCGCCGGGGTATAGGCCATACCCCCCAAAACATCGATTTCACCGGTATCCAGCATTTTCAAAAGTTGTGGCCATGGGCGTTCGTAATAAGCCAGATTCCAGTTTTTCAGTTCCGCAACATCGCGGATGATATCAATCACCAGCCCCCCGGGGGGCTTGCCGTTGCCATGGATGCCAATGGGTGGGTTGTCGGACACACCGACCCGGATTGTCGGCTGTCCCGGATAGGGATTTTCAAGAAAATCCGGATGTGTCGGAGGGGGACTGTCCGCAAAAGCCAATGCCGGCAAAAAAACATATAACAGCAACGGAGCAAGGCAAAGCAGTCGTCTGAAAATTTCCATACCTGAATTTCGGTACATCGGCGGACGGAAAAAAATTGTTTGTACGGCAATAAATTTCATAATCGGCACGTCACTTTAAAACTGGAATAATATTTGAAAGCAATCATAGAATTTAACATTTTGTTCTACGCGCTCATGGTGATAGAGATAAAGGCCAAGGTCAATATCTTACTGTGGAACAGGTGATAAAACATGAACAAAAAACGCGCATCAAGTGTTTTGTCTTTTTTGATAGTGGCCGTAGTTGCAGCATTGGCTGCCGCGGTTTTACCGTCCCGTTTTGCATTGGCGCAAGTTTCGGATAATGACCGGCAAAGCAACCGGCCATCCGTAAAACCCACAGATGAAACCGTGTTCCGTTGGCAGGGAGACGGTTTGAAATTTGAAACGGCAGCCAGACCCCGGGAAAAAATTCTGGCTTTTTATATGGGGCGCGGGTTCACAGCCGAAGCCGCCGGAACCATCGTCAACGAAGGCTGTATTTTCAGATCGGCCATTGGCAGCGATGGCAGTTTGGCAAAATCAATCCCGGTCTCGGTTGATTTGAAAACATGGCGCGTTATCGTCGGCGGCAAAGAACGTCCCCTCCGGACAAGGGATGACTGGATACCGGTTCTGGAGCGCCTGAATGTCAGGGGTGGTGCCAGAATAGCTTTTAAATGGTCCCTGTTCCCGCCGAAACAAACCTTTCTGAAAAGCGATTATAACTGGGGTTTGTTGTCGTTCGGACTTGCGCCGGGAACCCGGTTTGATTTAAAAATCGTCTGGCAAGTGGATGGACAGCAACGACAACAAGTTTTTAAAGGGCTTGCGTGCAGTCAATGACAGGTATTATCAAAAAAATCCTGTGCGGTGCCACCGGAATATTCAGCGTTTTGATGGTTTCATGGATGTTGGCTGGCAACGCTTTGGCACAGCAATCAATCCAACCGATGCCGGGGCTTCCCGCAGCCAAGGATTTCCGCCTGAAAAATCTTGATGGTGAATTTGTTTCCCTGTCTGATTTCAAAGGCCGGGTGGTGATGATCAATTTCTGGGCGACCTGGTGTCCGCCGTGCCGCAAGGAAATGCCGTCCATGCAACGGGCCTGGGAAGTTTATCAAAAAAACAACGTGATGATGCTGGCCGTGCATATTGGCGGTGATGTCGATGAAATCTGGTCGTTTGTCAGTGAATTCAATCTGGATTTTCCGGTACTGATTGATGCAGATTCAAAAGTAAGCAATGCGTGGCCTATCCTTGGAATCCCGACATCGTTCATTATCGATAAACAGGGGCGCATAGCTTACCGTGCCATTGGCGGACGTGAATGGGACAGCCCGGAATTACTGGATCAGGTTTTGTCCCTGACCAAGCCATAGAATACAAACAGATTCACGGGTTACGCGGGTTTTTGTCTTCGCGCAACGAACACCAATGCGACCCCGCCCAAAGACATAACCGGTGCGCACGGTCATGGGTCGTTCCTGAACGTTTTGTCCATAGCGGGTTCACCTTCCTGTAATGTGCTTCCTGTAATAGGTGTTGATTGTTACATCTGTATTTTGACACAATGGCAACTGTCGTCAACGGGCCGACAATCCGGAGGAAAAAGTTATGGATGAAATAAATTCAGGTAACGTCGATGGTGTGATGCAAAACCAGTTGGAAACCGCGAGCAAGCTGATCGATACCCTGGTCGAATTTGCCGTTCAGTATGGTTTTCAAATTCTGGGCGCACTGGTTTTTCTGTTTGTCGGGCTGAAAATCGCAAGCTGGTGCGGCGCCCGTGTTGCATCGTTGGCTGAACGCAAAAAACTGGATCAAACCCTTGCCCGCTTTATCGGCAATGTTATCAAGGTCGTTATGATCGGCTTTGTCGCAATTATTACGCTGGGTAATTTCGGCATTTCCATCGCACCCCTGATTGCCTTGGCCGGGGCGATGGCATTTGGTGCGACCATGGCCATACAGGGGCCACTGTCCAATTACGGCGCGGGATTGTCCATTGTCCTCAACCGGCCTTTTGCCGTTGGCGATACCATCACGGTCAAGAATACAAGCGGCACGGTCCATGACATCCGTCTGGCCGCCACCGAATTGATCGGTGAAGACAAGGAACGCATCACCATTCCGAACAAGGAAATCGTCGGTCAGGTCATTGTCAATTCCAATAAAAACCGCATCGTCGAAACCCGGATCATTGTCGATTTTTCCGCCGATACGGACAACGCCATCCGTGCCTTGCAAACGGCACTTGAAAACAATGATGATGTTGCCCGTGACCCGCCACCACAGACCGGCGTTCATAATTTTACCTATGGCGGGGTGATTATCGGATTGCGTTACTGGGTGCCGGGCCTGAAATATTTTCAGTCGCGCTTTAAAATCAACGGGATATTGCTAAAAGCCTTGCAAAAAGCAGATGTGCCACTGTTGTCGGCAGCGGCACTGTCATTGCCGGTGGCGGATATTTCTGCGGAAACGGATTGAACCGGCAGCATAAGAGGTCACAGAATTTTCGCCCGTTGTTCGGCGTCTTGCCAGTTGTTGAGCAGGCGCGCCGTGATCGTCCGCATCAGGTAAAGCCCGAATTTCGGGTTCTGGTAATAAAGTTGCAACATGCGGTCGGTCCCCAGCACATAAAGCTGGCATTCGGTTTCACAGACCGCCGTACAGGTACGTTTGTTGTTGGGCGTAAATACGGCCATTTCGCCCAGAACATCGCCTTCGTGGCAATCGACATTGATTTCCTGTAAATGCACGGTACCGGTTTTGATGATGATCATGCGGTCCGGTTTTTCACCCTTTTTGAACAGGACCTCGCCCTTGGCAAAGGTTTGCAAAGCCATGGTCGGCAGCAAGCCGTTCAGACCGTCATCGCCTTGTTCGGCGTCTTTGAAATCCTTGATCAGGCGCACCATCTGCCATAACCGGTAGCCGTTGATGGGCAACAACAGGGCATGCAGAACCAGCGTTGGATAGCTCGGTGCCAAAACGGCGAAAACAATAAATCCGGCGTTGCCCAGCACCGCACCCAGACGAAGCTGAATAATGGTTTTGTTGGACATGCCCCACAATGTGGCGGCGGCCCCAAAATAACCGATCAGATCAATCCAAAGCCTGGAATCCATAATGCCCCCTACGGGTGCTGGTTTTTAAATGGCAAAGTGACGGTGACGGTTGTACCTTGGCCGACTTTACTTTCAATTTCAAGTGTGCCGCCGTGCAGTCCGGTCAACTGATCACAGATGGCGAGGCCAAGACCGACACCTTCTTGCGACACATGCGGGTCGGGTTGATGGCGGGAAAACGGATCCGTCAATCCGGGAATTTTGTTTTCCGGGATTCCGATCCCCGTATCGGCAATGATGAACCGATGGGCGGTTTCGGTGATGGCGATGGTCAATGTGATTTCCCCGCCCGCATCGGTGAATTTGACGGCGTTGGTCAACAAATTGACGATGATCTGTAAAATCGCTTTGCGATCGGCATAAAGCGGTTTCAAATCGCCGGATATCAGCATTTTTACCGTAACGCCATCGACTTCTGCCCGACGTTGCAGCAACTTTACCGCTTCCTTGCCGATTTCCAGGACATCAAAGTTTTCTTTTTCCAATTCGTAATGTCCGGTTTCGATTTGTTCGATATCAAGGATATCATTAACCAGTCCCAGCAAATGTTTGCCGCTGTTTTCAATATCTTTGGCATAGGTGACGTATTGTTCATTGCCGACGGGGCCTAAATACTGATTGCTGATCATATCGGAAAAACCGAGAATGGCGTTCAGCGGCGTACGTAATTCGTGGCTCATATTGGCCATGAATTCGGATTTGGCCTGTGTTGCCTTGATGACTTCGTGCATGGCCATTTGCAGACGCTGTTCGGCTTTTTTGCGTTCACTGATATCGCTGAAAACACCGACAACACCGCCATCGGGCAGGGGTGTCAATGATACTTCGAGTGTGTTGCCGTTGGGAGTTGTTGCCGTATGCGTCGTTGGCTCGGAATGTTTGTATTTCCCAATGATATCATTGATTTTCCGAATATCAAATTCATTGCCGAAATCACCACGTCCAACCCGTAACTCGATGATATTCAAAAACGATTGCCCGGGTTCGACCATGCCTTGCGGCAACTGGTAATATTCATGGAATTTCGGGCTGGAAATCAGAATATCCAGATTTTTATCAAGCATGAAAATACCGCCGGCCATATTGTCAAGGGCGGTGCGCAGCATTTTTTGGTTGTCCCGCAGATGGGCTTCGACTTCTTTTTGCCGGGAAATATCGGTGTTGATGTTGCCGATGGCAATGATATTGCCCTTTTCATCATAGACCGGGAATTTCTGGTAAATGGTTGAAACTTTCCGGCCATCGGCGCACGTCATCGTGTCTTCCCAGGTTTTGGGTTCGCCGGTTTCAATAACGTCCTGATCCTGTTTCGTGGTTTTATCGGCAATGTCTTTGGGTGCTATATCATAAACCGTCATCCCGGTGATGTCTTTTTCTTCCGGGTTAAACCAGCTGTTCCATTTTTTGTTGGACAATAAATATTTACCGTCGGTTCCTTTCATCAAAATCGCCGCCGGGGAATTGTCAATCAATGACTTGAATTGCTGTTGCAGCTGGCTGCGTTCTTTTTCCGCCGTTTTCAGGCCGCTTAGGTCGGTCATAATGGTGGATATGTTTTCAACGTCACCATCGTCATTCAATATGGGGGATTTGTGAATAAGCAAGGTCCGGGTCGTGCCGTCGACAAATGTACGCTCAGCTTCGAAAAACATATCTTCGCCGGTCTCGATAATTTTCCGGTTGTTATCCTTGACCCGGCGCGCCTGTTTTTCCGGAAAAAAATCATCCACCGACATGCCAACAATGTCATCCGTATCTGTGTCCGACCACAAGGCAAAGGTTGGATTGGCGAGCAAAAAACGGTGATTTTGATCATTCAAAAATACCGCTGTCGGCGACGAGTCGATAATGGTGTTAAAACGGTTTTCGGCCAGTCTTTTTTCGGCTTCGATCTGTTGTTGCCGGGTTACATCAACCAGAGCGACTGAAAAATGACGCTCATCGCCAAGCATGATTTTTGAAACCGAGACAATGGCCGGGAACACCGTTTTATCCCGGCGCAAGCCTTCGACAACCGGGCGATTGTTCATATCCAGACGGGTCTCTCCGGATTCGGCAAAACGGGTGACATAGACCGGGTGGGACTTGTGGAATTTTTCCGGCAACAACCGGGATAACGGTGCGCCGATAATTTCCTCCGCAGTATAGCCGAAAATTTTTTCAGCCCCTTTATTGAACATTTTAATACGCATTTTGCTGTCAAACAGGATCATCGCCTGTGGGGCCAGATCAAGAATACTGGTCAGATGGGATTTGGAGGCTTCCAGATCGGCGGTGCGCTGTGCGACCTTGGCCTCAAGCTGATCGCGGGCTGTGTTTAACGCCTCTTCGCGGTTTTTCAGATCAATGGTCCGGGCCAGCACATCGGCGACACTGGTCAAGAATTCCATTTCGCTTTCTTTTTGTATATGACCGTCGGGCAAATACATGGTGAAAACGCCAAGAACACGTTTATCAAATATAATCGGGACATTGTAATGGCCGTGCGGTTCCATGCCATCAAAAGTATTGTCATGACGATGATCAACACAGCCCACATGCAATATGTCTTTCTTTAAAGCCGCCCGGCCACACAGGCAATAACCGAATTTGACCTGCTTGCACATGATTTTGATTTGCACATCCGTGTTGCGTTCGGCAACCATGTGCAAAACATCCGGTTCATCTTTAACCAGAAAAATGGCTATTTTCGGCAAAATGGGTAACCAATTCACCGATAACAGAATATCCAGACAGCTTCCCAGTGTTTCATCAAGCGGGGCCGGTTTGACGGCAAGGCGCAAAATTTCATTGAGGACTTCGGCGTTGGACCGCAAATAATCCGATATATCGGAACACACGCCACGGTATCCCTGAAACGTGCCATTATCGTCAAACACCGGGGTGCCGCTGATACGCACCCGGCGGGTTTTGCCATCCGGACAAACCAGATTGTACTGGAAATGACGAAATTCGCGGTGGTGCTTCAGATCATCCAGATGGTCTTTCCATTGCGGTTTTTTTAAATCTTCAGGGGATAACAATTCCGAACGTTTACGGTTTAAAAACTTTTTCGGATCAATGCCGGTCATTTTTTTCAGGCCGTCGGAAAAATAACTGAATCTGAGATCGCTATTCATTTCCCAAATCCAGTCGGAGGACACGGCAAGGGCTTGTTGTTGCCGAAGATCGGGATGGTCCGTTTTGCGTGAAGCCAGTGCAAAAATACCGTTAATGATTTCCGGCAAACGCCCGGTATAGATACCCTCGCCCCCTTTGATGATATATTTCAGAATGCCCATATCCAGCGCCCGCGCCGCGATTTTTTCGCTGCCTTTACCGGTGAGGATGACAATTTTCAATTCCGGGGTTCGGGACATGAGCTTTTGCGCCACTTCAAGCCCATCCATATCCGGCAACAGATAATCAACAACGACCAGATCAAACGGTTTCTTCCGGTGGGCTGCGATGCCTTTTTTCCCGGTTGTCGCGGTCGATACCTTATAGCCGTCCAATTGCAAAGACGTTTTGAACAAGGCACAAAGTTGTTCGTCGTCTTCAATATACAGGATACGGCGTGCTACTGCCTGTGATCGTTTGTTCAAGGATTTATCACCGGATTCCGTCATCTTTATTCAGGCATTCCCCCGCCCATACCTTTTTTGCCATTACAGAGACCCCGTTCGCCCTGTGCAAGAGATATTAACCGATCCTGAGTTGCAACAGGAGCATAAATTTGTTTCAAAATATTTCAGTCATAAGCGGAAAGATTGCAAACCACCCATTTTTTTAACTTTGGGGGCGCGACAGATTTGTCCCCTGAATACGTCAAAAGACTTTGAAAATGCCCCACATTTCCTGCATCCTTTTTCCTGTTTGGCAAACAAATCTGCATGCGCAGAAGGGATGAATTAATGAGTATGGACTGTGCGACTTGAGAGATAGGTAACACTTTGTACCGGACACATGGCCAGTCATTGTCGTCTTGGTCTTTGCAAGTTTGTGACCATTCCGGTGCGTCCACCCCGGATAACCGGACCAATCACCAAGCTGCCGCCATCAATCGCGCAGCCCTGCCCGGGAACCGTCTAAAATTCAGCTAACCCATTGTTTTAATTGGTCGGAGTGAAAGGATTTGAACCTCCGGCCCCCGCCTCCCGAAAGGGATCAAGGCAAATAAAAGTCAAGTAAATCAATGATTTGTTCGGACGCTGTCGCACACTGTGCCCGATAAAACCGGTTAAACCCGAATAAAAAAGACGGGGCGGGACACATTTTGGTCACAGTGAGAAAATTCATCATCCGGGAAAGTGTTCCATCAAGCCTCCGCATAGACCGTGGAGTCCGGTGGCACCTGCTTGATGAATATACACCAATTTTATAGCAAACCTAAAAAAATGTATGTGCTTTAAACATTCCCGTTTTCAGGATTGTAAAAATAGCGGTATTGGCGTAAACTTCGTGAATAAGGGTGAATTGGTATATCTGCCGGGCGACCGGCCTCCAAAACCATTCGTTCACGTCTTGCTGGTCGTCCGGCAAGGCGTTTTTTTAATTCAGAAATTTATTAAAATTCATTTTCCACGAAAAACTATTTTTGCATTTTCAATGTCATATTCGTATTCGCCTATCGTTCCATCTTTGATTTTCTCAACCGCATCATCGACGGCAAAAAGCGGAACCAAAAACCATTCTCGGGGCACAACGGTCTGACCAAAGCGGTCTTTAATTTCGATATCCAGTCTCGCAGCTTCAAAAAAGCGATGAATAATTTTTTCAAGTTTTGTGCGATTGATGTTGTAAAGCTCGTAAGTGGCTACGATCTCGACATCGTCTAATAAAAACGTTGGGTCATGCGGAGCATTGGCAATACGTTTTTTAACATCCCCGCCTGTAACGCCGATCTTGTGGAGGACATCACGATTTTCACTGACAACGGGATGATCTGATTTGCTACGGAGAACATAGATCGTTCCGCTTGCCAAATCTTCATCGTTATTTGTGCCGGAAAACAATGGTCCCGCACTTGGTTCAGAAATAAATCTACTGCCTTCGACTTTATATAAAGCCCGCTGTAATGATCGTAAAAGAATATCGCTCTCTGTGCCATTGGAATAAATGACCCGTAAACGCGCATCGGTCGATCCGTTTGGAGCCTTAAAAGTTTCCCCAACTGAAGCCACATAGGCGATCTGTCCGCCAAGAATAAAAAATTGGCCTTTTTTAATATCTGACTTCAGAAAGCCTGCGTCCTTTCTGAATTTTCTTGTTTCCCGCACCCCGCTATCCAGTTCTTTCTGAACGGCTTCAAAGATTGGCCTGAAAGTATCAAAATCTTCGCATCGGGTACGATTTGCTACATCTTCGGCGGCTTTTACTTCGGCACGCGGTTTTACATGCTTTAAATTCGTCACTGATTTTTCAGGTGACATATCGACACCGAGTTCCGCAAGAAGCGTGTCATCGTCAATATCATCGGGAACGTCATCGACAGAACTTTCCTGATCCAGCAAACCTTGATGATCCATATCGGCCACAAGATCACGGCACTCTGCCTGCCTTCGGATTTGTTCCAGCCGTGTGGCATACAGCCTCTCGAATATATCCTTGTCTTCACCATGACCGGGAACCCGTCCATTTTTATCCACGAAGTTCTGGATTTCTTCAAAACCGGCAATAATGCGTTCTTCGCGCGGTGACCTTGTTGCTTTTTTCTCAGGTTTGGCCTCAACCCCGAGCGCATCCAGCAATTCCAGATCAGACAGGTCAGCCATCGGTGGCCTCAGCCGTTTTTTGTTGCAAGTAAGCAATGCCTTCGGCCATGCGTTTTTCCCAAGGATCGGCGGCTGTAATAAATGGCAACCGCCCTCGTTCACGTTTGAACTTCAATGCACGTTTTGCCAACTCGCGCGCTTCCTCAAGAGTCAGATTTACCCTCTTGGCCGCAATCACGGCGGCGACCTGTTTCAGGCTCTCTTCGCTCATGGACTTGGCAAGAATAGCGTACGCTTCACCGAACGGGTTGATGTGATCAATCATGTCAATATCCAGATCACGGACATCCATTGCAAATTTACGCACACCATCAATAAGCGCGGTACTTCCACCTCGTTCAAGATCATCGTCCGGATTTACAAGCTGTTTTGCTTTTTGTGTCAGGTTAAGCGCGGCAACCGCATGTTGACGAACGGCTTCCTGATCTTCTTCATCAAGTTCTGGATATTTGTCTTTAACGATTTTCCCCATGCGAACTTGCGTCAATTCTTCGGGCAAGGTTTCGCCCCCCGCTTCGGTGCTATCGAACAGGCCTCGTTCCAATGCGGTTTTATCCTGAACAAAGGCCGTTATGACTTCGTTTAAATCTTCCTGACAGATACGCTGTGCATCTTTGCTTTTTGGTTCACTCAATCCATTGATTTCAATCTGGAACTGCCCCGTTTCTTCGTTGAAACCAACATTGCTGCTTTCCGGTTTATAGCCACCTTCGCCGTAATCAAATCCATCGGTCGGGCCGCTATTTGGTTTTTTGATGGTGAAGTTAAATTTGGGTGCCAGCACTTGTTCCATCAACAAACTGGCCGCAATGGCTTTCAAGGTATCATTGACCGCATCAGTAACAACTTCTTCGGACGCATCGGGTTCTGCGATCAGATTGGTGAACCGTGCGTGGGTTTTGCCTTTGGCATCGCGGGTAGCACGGCCAATGATCTGAATGATTTCTGTCAGACTTGACCGGTAACCAACCGTCAAAGCATGTTCACACCAAATCCAGTCAAACCCTTCTTTGGCCATGCCAAGGGCAATGATGATATCGACATGATCACGATTGTTTTTTTCTTGTGCGTTTTTTAAAGCGGCTGAGACTTTATCCCTTTTGCCCGGATCGTCATCGACCAGATCGGCAATTTTAAGAATGCGACCTTCCGCTGTTTCGACAAGGTGAAACCCGGTGTCAGGGTCATTTCCTTTCCACGTTCCAAGTTCTTCGATGATGTGATCGACTTCCTTGATTTTATCTTTGGTGCTTTCCCGCGAATTGACGTTTGGTATGTGAATAATGGTTTTTTCTTTCGGATCCAAAACATTCAAAATACTGTCGGCATACGAACCCGAATAAAAATAATAGCCGATATCAAGTTTTTTCAGATATTCATAGCCGTTAAGTTGTTCGTAATAGGTATAGGTAACGGTTTCAAAATTTGCTTCATCCTCAGGCGTCAGAACCGCTTCGGCATCGCCACGAAAATAAGACCCCGTCATAGCGACAATATGTACTTTATTGCGGGCAATAAAATCGCCCAAATGCGCGCCCAGCTTGTTATTGGGATTGGCCGATACATGATGAAATTCATCAACGGCAATCAGCCGGTTATCAAAAACGTCAACGCCAAATTTTTCAACGGCAAAGCGAAACGTGGCGTGCGTGCAAACCAGCAC
>Ga0316207_10004186_pt1 | contig 12724 bp, 11 predicted proteins | sample 6weekpyrite_MG_FD_204943 | JGI IMG/M metagenome (GOLD analysis project Ga0316207, IMG submission 204943) | Microbial mat bacterial communities from mineral coupon in-situ incubated in ocean water Damariscotta River, Maine, United States -... | ecosystem: Environmental > Aquatic > Marine >... | reverse complement strand
CGATGTTTGATTGCACTTTTTCGTAGTGTCTAATATAAAAATCTTTTTCAGATGTCATGTATCACTTCTCCATTAAATATAGCTTGTCCAAGTTTTTGTCCCAACCTTTAATTTAGTATTATCTATTATAAAACTTGGTTACCGGATAATTTCTAGCATTGAATTATTCTAATCATTTGTATAAAATTACTTTTATATATTACTATGATATACAGATTTTAAAAAAGTAGTGAGGCGCTCTTCATATTTACCCCAAGAAAAGTTTTTTGCTACTTTGCTTGCATTAAGACTCATTTCCTGATGCAAGTCACTATCTTCAAAAAGCTCTAAGATATATTGTTGTATATATTCGACATCTCGTATTGGGACAATAAAACCACACTTGCCATGCTTCAAAATATCTGGGGCGCCAGTGTGAGATGTTCCTATGATTGGTAACCCACTAGCTATCGCTTCGTTTAATACCATCCCAAAACCTTCATGCAAACTTGGAAAAACAAAAACATCTGACTCCCTGTAGATTTTGCATAAATGATCGTGCGTAACAAATGGTGTATGTTTAAAAAAACCATCATATTTTGAAAGCCATCGCCCCTCACCCTCGACTCCTCCAACAAGATGTAATTCGATGTGTGGATGGTTTAATTGTTTGATCGCTTCTAATAAATAATGCACTCCTTTTCGAAACCCAACATTTCCTACAAACAAGACCTTAAATTTTCTCTTCGGCCAGACTTCTTTTTCAAAATTGTTTGGGACAAATCGCTTTAAATCTGCGCCGTATGGAATTACTTTAATTCGTTCTGCTGCAACACCAACGTCAATAAGAGTGCGTTTTGTATATTCCGAACCCGCTAACACCCATTCCGCCGCTTGCGCCTCTGCCGTATTTTCTTCTATCAACTGATTACTGGGTAACAGGTCTGTTGCTTGTTCAAATAAATCTGGATGTAGTGACGATTCTTCTTCAATAATTTTTTTCCAGGTCATTGGATGCCCTATAGTCTGATCTAGTATTCCCATAACTCCACTACTACGACATTGTAACAATGTCTGCAATGCGGCAGAGTTATATACGATTATGCCATCGGGTTGAAATTGAGAGACCTTCTCCGCGATATGCCTATCAAAACGATGATTGCGCCATCGAGTCAGGTATTGAGTAAACCCAATTGGAAAACCACTTCGAATAGCCAATACTTTGAATAATTCATGAAATGGCATAATCATCTCAATAAGAGAATCATCAATATTATCGTTTCGTCTTCTACACAACTCTTTTTCTAATCTATGTTTAATCTGAATCGGCAAATAATCCAACAAACGGTTTTTCTTGTAATAAAAACTCGTCACGTACTGCATGAGCATACCTGCTGATTGTAACCCTACAACAGCACGCCTTGCGTGCTGTTCACCAGGATGCGCTACCATGATTTGTGGTGATTTCATATGTTCCCCAGCAACTCTTTATTCACTAATGCAATCTTCTCAGCCAAGATGAAATCTTTCTGCCAATCTATGTCGAGAGACTCTACTCCTTCTAATTCAAACAAATAAGGACTGCTTCCTATTCTGTCTTTGCTTTCAAGATATGTAGAAATACTTGCAATAAAAAATGCACTATTTACTTCATACCACTCAGGTAGTGTTTGAGTTCTAGGCCACTTTTCTTTACTACGATCATAATTAACCGGACCATTTTCATCCCAAAGAAATGTTTGTAACTTAGTTACACTCATTAACGAATCATGCTCACCACTACGAATTTCTTTGTTAAAAGCTCGTATTGCATTGCTATAAATTTCAGCATTCACAAATGGAGAAGTAACATGAGCCCAAAGTACTGGGCCAGATTCTATAATTTCAGGCACGTACTGAATTAATTCATCTGTTGATGTTTCTGATGTTGCTAAGTGTACCGGACGTTCAACGACATCTATCTCACGCTCGCGTTCTTGGGCTATTTTATTTGCAATATCAGCAACTTTTTCATCATCAGTAGAGACTACAATACGTTTAATATCGGAGCATTCGAGTAACTGATTCAGTTTAATAGTAGTAAGTCCTCCATCAATATTTGCAAAATCACAAGTATTTTTCTGAGGAACGCGTTGGCTACCACTTCGACACGGCAAAAAGGCAATTATTGATTCCGCCATCTATTTAATCCTTAAAGTCCAATATATCTTTCAATTGCTCAAGTGTTTCAATTTCACAAAAACCATGTTTTTTAGACAACTCAGTCATCACGCCATGGTTTTCAGAAAAACGAGACATGTAGATAAATGATATACCCACCTCCTGTGCTGCCAGCCAATCTGATCTTGCATCACCTATCATGACCACATTCTTAGAACTACCTATATCCTTCAATGCTTCCAAAACACATTCGGACTTAGTTTTTGGAGACCCCAGTACTTTTACAAAATAATTATGCAGTTGTCTTTGTTTAAAAACATCATTTAATTCAAGCTCATCACTGCCAGATGCCACATATAGGGGAACTGTATCAGATAACTTTTTCAGCACAGAAGAACTGCCTGGAGTCAACGATGCTTGGAGATACAACTCCCTACATTTTCTTCCAAAATTATCTAGTAGTTCCTCATATTCTTCTTTCACAAAGGTTATACCCAAAAAATCGACAATAAATGCTCGAAATTTCACATATCGAGAAATCCCAGCATTTTGTATATGATATAAGATAAATGCCTCAACAACATCCGCAGGATAAACAGATAATGTCTTACGAAACGCTTCAATTTTTAATTGGTTAGAATCAAATATAACCCCATCACAATCAAAAATAATACTGGTACAAGGAATTTTATCCGACTTCATCATTTTTTATGTTTACAATTTTTACAAGATAAATAAATTCAATCTATTAGTGCATAGACTGATGACTGTGGTATTTCATAACGTGAGTTAGTTAAGCTTTGAATCTTAACATCGGGATAAAGCTGCCGGCTAGCATCTAAAATTTCTTGAACTTCCTTTGCTAAATCCTGTTTTAGACCAGAATAGCCATCAAAACCAGCCAACATAATCTCTTTATTATTTAATACCTGAGATAATCCAATAGCTAAACTCAAAGGCGAATCTTTCTTAAGAGGGTCTTCGGTAAACGCCAAAGGCTCAACTGAAAATATTGATATCTTTTGAGAAGCGAATGTTTGAGGAATTAAGCCAAGTCTAGGAGGCACGGTTACTATAAATTTTAACTTATCACTCAACTGATTGATAACATTAACATCAAGTTTCGATGCTTCATCACCACTCAAACAAACAAACTGACTTATGTTCGCATCATCAAATTGGACTGCATGTTTAAAACTAGAATGTATGATTACTGCACCGTTCTTTTTTACGAAAGTCCTGATTGCTGCACAATGCTCCCTCGCTGAGTTGCCTCCACCTAAAATCACACATACATCTGCTTCTTTTCCAAGATAGTCGTTAGATTGCTCAAGCAAAGGGAAATGCTGCTCAGCTTCTTCACTCACTACTTCGGATTGACATACTGATCTTATAATCATACTAGTTGCATATCGTTTCTTCCCCATCATCTCCATTACTTTACTTTGTGGAAGTTGCTCTAAACCAGAAACAATATATGGCAAATCCAAACCATCTTTAAAAGACTTTTCCTTTGCTAACATCTGCCATTCTTCTAAAGAATCAGCTAATTGTAAAAAATTATTTTGCCTACTTTTCATCTTAGATAAATATGTTGTTATCAACTCAGTTCGCAAATTCCCAGCGCCTCTTCCTAATCCCAACATTGTAGAATCAACAACATCTACACCTGACTCAATAGCAGCAAGACTATTAGCAAAAGCAAGCCCAAGATTATCATGTCCATGAAATCCAATTTTAAATGGCAAGGATAATTTAGCGTCCTTTACAATTTTGCCAACTTGCTCTGGAAAACATGAACCAAATGAATCTACAAAGGATAAATAATCAATATTATCCTTTTGTTTTAATAAATCTTTAAATAGTTCTTTTTGATTATCAATCAAATTATGTAGATGCATAATATTTACACCCACAGAAAAACCATTTTCTTTAACAGCAGCGGCTATTGAAAGGCCATGCTTTAACTGATTGGGATGAACTGCAATCCTTATCAGCCCGATAAATTCATGACAGTTTTTTAGTAATAAAGGTATCATCTCTGGCTGACAATCTTTTGCATTCAACATTATTACAAGCTGTATATTGCTGTTTATAACAGAATGGAGCGCTTTCAATGTCGAATAAGGAAGATAAAAATATTCCCCCAAATACCCTTCTTTCGCAGGACTGCAGTAACCAACCTCACAAAAATCCACAGGCAATTGACCTAGTGTATTGAGATATTTTTTTACTAATCCAAAATTAAAATCCCAGTCAGTATAATATCCTCCATCCCTAAGAGTACAATCAAGAACCATAAAGCTCATAATTAACAACCCCCTGATAACATCATTAACACCTTTTGTGTTGCCTACAATCCATTCTTAACTTTAAATAAAGACATATAATCTATTCTTGATATTCCTAATGCTCCACCAAGAGTAGCATTTTTAAGGTTTACATTAAGGCGTTTGCAATATAGTTCAATATACCACCATCGCCTAAATGACATTGATGTAAACATCAGATCTCTTGCAATTACATTCATATTTTTTCCTGAATTTTCAGGATTACGGCCATATGCATGAGAATCCATATCCAACAAATCATAAAATATACCGTTATAATCTACACCTAACAGGTAAATATCTTTAAACCCCATATAAATAGCGTTCAAAATACAACTTTCTATAACTGGTGCACCCGCATTAATTGTGGTCAAATCAACTTTTTTTCGTGTAAACCGAGTAAAAATTTTTTTAAAATTAACCCAAACTATATTCCATGATAAATATGGTTTAAATTGCGGAAGACTAATCCAGCCAACATCCAAAACAAGTATCACGTCTGGATTTTTTTTTCTTATCTCATCCAGATAAGTTATTGGCCACTCACCCGTTCCAAGCTTGGGATCAACTATCACATGATATGTAGGTTTAACATATTCATAGTCTTCCAATAAAAAAGCCCTGTTTACAAAAAACGTTGTTTCATCTTTAAGTAACTTCAAGTCCTGCTTATTTATTGACGGTCCATTACCCACCAAAAAGCATCGTTCGCCATTATGCTTATCAAAATATTTTTTATTACCACTCAGATTAGAACCATAAAAAATTTTATGCCACAAAAATGAAATATGATAAATAATATTTATAAATTCATAAACCACCTCATCAAGTAAAATCTTTATATCCCAGCCACTTTTAATTTTCATAATAAACTCAGCAATTTAAAATTATTTTATAAAATATTGTTTTCTTTATTTAGGTATATTCTTTAGATTTTCCTTTTTTAAACCTTACCCCATCTAATACACCATAAACACATGCTTTAACTAAATCCCAGCGCATAAGCCGAAAAAAAGAGAGCATAGCGCTAGGCAAAGTTAAAAAAAATCGTCTAATTAAATAATAAGCTGCAACAGGAAATTTAAAATTTTTATATGTAAAGTAAAACTCATTTCGCCATTGATAATATATTCTATGAGGCCTTTCCTCAGAATCAACTCTGTGTAACATGGAAATCTCTTCGCTTATCAATAATGTGTAACCCATATTTTTTGCTCTTACACACCAATCCACTTCTTCCATGTATAAGAAATAATTTTCATCAATTAATCCTACTTTTATCAGCGCATCAACACTGATGAGCATGAATGCTCCATGCAAGCGATCTGACAATACATGCTGTGCTCCTTTTATCACGACATGCTTAAGCTTTTTACCAAACAAGCTCTTCATCGGTGCTATTCTTCCTGTACTTTCCACCAAATATGGTGAAATACCAGCAATTCTGTTAGATGAGGATAAAAGAACATCTGCAAACACATCCAAAGCTCCTTTAGGTGCCTCTGCATCAGGGTTTAACAATAAAACGGCATCAAAATTATTAGCTTCCTTTTCAAGAACATCTTTTAAAACAATGTTATTTGCATGCCCCCAACCTAAATTTTCACTTAAAACTATTTGATATTTTAAATAGCGACCTTGTGACTCAGCTAATATATCAAGAGTAGAATCACTTGAACCATTATCAACCACCACCACGTCAAGATAGCATTGTTTATATGATTCACTTAATTTTTTCAAACACGTTTCAATAACTTCCTCGCTGTTAAACGTAACAATAATCACCTTAATTTTATATAATTTATCTTTCATTAAATTAAGCCGGTTTTCTTGCCCTCACCGAAATAACACCTTTATTTCCAAAAAAGTAACTTAAAGAAGCGGGGAATATACATGCATAATATAACATTCTTGATAAACTTGAATTCATAATTTTGTTGATATACTTTTCAGGAAAACTGAGCGTTAAGCTTTCACTTATAGACGATGAAAACATTGCAGGCTTGATAGCGATCTCTGAAAAACCATTAGAACGCAATATTTTTGTGATTGTTTCGCTAGTGAAATGTGTTATATGCCTTGGCACATCCAGACCTTTCCATTTTCTACCAAATAGCTTAGCTTCAAAGCTACCTATATTTGGTACTTCAATTTCAATTATTCCTCCTGGTTCTAGTAATTTATAAATCCTTCTAATAGCAGCTACAGGTTCAGGAATATGTTCTAATACATGGCTGATTGATACCATAGTAAATAACTCATCTGTTTCAAAATTTTCCAAAAAAGTTTGCTCAATATGTGCAGAAGGTACAAGGGTCTTCGACTTCTCAATAGCATTAACACTAATATCAATCCCCCAACATTTCCAACCTAAACTGCTCATTGAATATAAATAAACTCCACTTCCACAACCAATTTCTAATAATTTTTTCTGCCCATATGGCCTAACCCTACGATCAGGAAAGCCAAAACGAATTATGTATGGAAACATCAATATATTTCGAACAAGCCTAGCAAAAATATTTCTCTTTTTATTAACAACATTATACGAAGAATACGTTGATGGGTAATATTGATTAAGCTCTTCATTTTTTAGTGGTGGTGACGTATATATAACATTGCAACTACTGCAACGAACCAGATCCCACTCACCTTTACATTTATACAATATATCTTTCACCTCTGTCATATACATAGATGAGTCTTTAGATGAGCATATAGGGCACAGTACACTTGTCATTTTTTTAGCCTTAATTACATGAAAACAATAAATTTATTTACTAATACCAAAGTGATTGCCTACGTTACGCGACCAGTTACGCAGTCCACGACCAGTTTCACCTGTTAAACTTTTTTCCAAAAGCCACTCTCTCACCGGTACGCTAAAACCTGTCTTTGGCTTGTTCATTACCGACTGTGGTAGTGGTTTATTCGGTGTACATGCCATATCCTGCTTGGTTGGTGAACGATTGCTGTTCAACATAGGAAGCAAATCACGGACTAAAGTAACATCGACCAAAGGTACTCGAATTTCTAACGAATGCGCCATACCCGCCCAATCTGCATCTCTTAATAGCTGACTTCGCATATACAATGACAGTTCCAATGCTGAGACTTTTAGTTTACCGCTACTTATACCTGCAATAATTTCATTCATATGAAGTAGTGGTTGTAATTCCTGCCAGCCTTCCTTTACTAAATCACCATCCAATATACTGGGTAATTCCCAAGGCATGTACAAACCTCTACGTAACAAATAAGCACCACCATAACTCCCGCCATACTCTAAAAGGCCGGCATACTTTGGTGACGTCATATGTTTTAATATTGGGGTCGAAATCCAGCGAAAAGTTTTCCCCATCGCTGGTACGTTACGACTCCAGCCGAACAATTTAACCATTTCCGGAATGTGCTTAAAACTTGGATATCCACCAAAAAGCTCATCTCCCCCGACTCCTGACAAGGCAACTTTCATTCCTGATTCTTTCGCTATTTTACTGACAAAGTAAGTATTTATCCCATCAGTGCTAGGCTGATCCATTGCAATCATTAAATCATCCATGCTTTCCATAAAATCTTGCTTTGATAGAAATCTCGACTGATGGTGTGTTCCATATTGCTGCGCCACCATAGCGGCCAAAATCGTTTCGTCATTATCGGTATTTTTATATTCTTCAAATCCAAGAGTAATTGTATTCAAATTATTAACCTTGGTTTCGGCGGCCAATGCTGTCAGTGTTGCCGAATCTAATCCAGCGGATAGAAATAAGCCTACATCCACATCGGCTATCTGATGAGACTGCACACTGTCTTTAATGGCTTCGCGCAGAAGCTCCTGAGTATATTCGGAAGAAGATGGCATTGACAGCGTCAACTCTTCAGCTTGAGCGATTTCGTTCGATAAGTTAAAAAACTGGTTACAATCATTATAGCCTGCCAGATCTATCCACAGAGTAGATCCTGCAGGCAATGCGCTAATACCTTTATAAAGAGTATAGGGTTCTGGTACATAACCCCATAGATAGAATCCAACATGTCCCGCAGGCTGAGGTGATGTATCAACCCTTCCACCTTTTAACAAGGCTTTAACTTGAGATGCAAAGCGGAAAGATTTGCCATCATTAGAATAGTAAAGAGGTTTAATTCCAAAAGGGTCACGCGCCAGAAATAGTCCTTGTTTTTTGTCATCCCATATGGCAAATGCATACATGCCTCGAAGATGCTCTACCATACCAGCGTTATATTCAGCATAAAGGTGTAGTAAAATTTCTGTATCACTATTTGAACGAAATGAATAACCCTTAGATTCTAACTGAATCCGTAATTCTTGGTAGTTGTAGATTTCACCATTAAAAACCACATGATAGCATTCGTCTTGCGTCGACATCGGTTGAGCACCAGAATCACTCAAATCAATAATTGAAAGTCGACGGTGCGCAAGTCCAATACGTTGATTTTCAGACACCCATAAGCCAGCTCCATCAGGGCCGCGGGCAACCATTGCCTCCCGTATTTGTAATAATTCTTCCGAGTCTACTTTGCTCGCACTGGTAGAATAAGAAAAGATACCTGCAATACCACACATTTAACTCAATCCTTAACTGCTACAACAAGAAAATTTTGCGCAAATATTTCATTACCCCCCCGTTCCGGGACTAATGGCAAACGAAAAACAGCACATACAGCTTTCTTAGCATAATAAATAAGTGCCCCGTGTCCACACTTTATTTCTAATAATTGAGTATCTAGTTCCTTTGGAAAGTGCGTATTAATGAGTCTGTTTAGGTAAGGTACACGCATTTCAACTCGCTCTTTTAAAGAGCCATAAAGGTGTGGCATGACATAACGCTCATATAATTGATTGCGATAATCTTTACTCAATTTCTTTATCCTTCAATTCCGTCAGTGATTATCTACAACATTTAAAACAAAATATAAATTCACAAGTTTTATATTTATTTATCCTTAAGATACCAAGCATATGTTTTCTGTAAGCCTTCTTCTAAATCAACATTATATCGCCACCCCATTGCCATAAGACGTGAAACATCGATTAACTTTCGCATTGAACCATCTGGTTTACTACTATCAAATTTCAGTTCACCTTTAAAACCAACTACACGTTTCATAGTTTCTGCCATTTCACGAATAGTGACATCTATACCAGTACCAACATTAATATGTGACAACATTGGTTTTGTATTGTCTTTGTAGATTTCTTCATCTAACTCAAGTACAAACAATGAAGCTTCAGCCATATCGTCTACATATAAAAATTCACGCATTGGGGTTCCACTACCCCATACCACAACTTCTGCATCATTATTAAGTTTTGCGTCATGAAAACGGTGCATAAGCGCAGGAATGACATGAGAATTTTCTGGATGAAAGTTATCGTTAATTCCATAAAGGTTTGTTGGCATGACAGAACGAAAATCTGTTCCATATTGACGATTATATGATTCGCAAAGTTTAATACCTGCTATTTTTGCGACTGCATAAGGCTCATTTGTTGGCTCTAAAACATCCGTTAATAATGAGTCTTCACGCATGGGTTGTGCAACGGCTTTAGGATAAATACACGTACTACCTAAAAATAATAAACGAGTCACATCATTCCTATATGCGGCATTAATCACGTTTGCTTCGATCATCATATTTTTATAAATAAAATCAGCTGGGTATGTATTGTTGGCGTGAATACCCCCTACTTTTGCTGCTGCAAGAATAACGTATTCCGGTTTTTCTTTTGCAAAAAAATGCTGAACTGCTGCTTGATTGGTGAGATCGAGCTCTTTGTGTGTGCGGGTTATAAGATTAGTACAACCGCGAGCTTCAAGTTGGCGTACAATGGCTGAACCCACAAGACCCCGGTGACCCGCTATGTAAATTCTCGACTCTTTATTCATTGTAGTCGAAAGCCTTAAAGCCATGTTCTTTAACAAGAGCATCACGCTTAGCAAGTTCAAGATCATTTTCCATCATTTCATGAACCATTTCTTCAAAAGTAATCTTTGGTTCCCAACCTAGTTTCTCTTTCGCTTTTGTTGGATCTCCCAGGAGTGTTTCAACTTCAGTCGGACGGAAATAACGAGGATCAACTTCGACAATGCAATTACCTGTTTCAGTGTCATACCCTTTTTCATCGACACCTTCGCCTTCCCAACGAATTTTCTTACCTATATGGTCATAGGCTGCATTAACAAAATCACGCACTGAATATTGCACACCTGTTGCAATACAAAAATCTTCGGGGTTACCTTGTTGTAACATAAGCCATTGCATTTCAACATAATCTTTTGCATGCCCCCAGTCTCGTTTAGCATTTATATTACCCAGAAATAAACAATCTTGTAGACCCAGGCTAATACGTGCGAGTGCACGGGTAATTTTACGCGTAACAAAAGTTTCACCACGTACAGGCGATTCATGATTAAACAAAATACCGTTGCAAGCATACATGCCATACGCTTCACGATAATTTACTGTAATCCAATATGCATAGAGTTTTGCGGCAGCATACGGTGAACGAGGATAAAATGGTGTGGTTTCTTTTTGCGGGATTTCTTGTACTTCACCATACAACTCTGAAGTTGATGCCTGGTAAAAACGGGCTGTTTTTTCTAAGCCTGCGACTCGAATGGCTTCTAGCGTTCTTAACGTACCTAAACCTACCGTATCAGCAGTGTATTCAGGGCTTTCAAATGAAACAGCCACATGGCTCTGTGCGCCCAGGTTATACACCTCATCGGGCTGAATTTCTTGCATTAGTCGAATCAAATTACTTGAGTCACTTAAATCACCGTAGTGGAGGTAGAAATTTTTATTTGGTTCATGTGGGTCTTGGTAGAGGTGATCAATGCGGTCTGTATTGAATGATGAGGCGCGGCGTTTAATACCATGGACTTCATACCCTTTACTTAATAATAACTCTGCCAGGTAGGCGCCATCTTGGCCAGTAATTCCTGATATTAACGCTTTTTTCATTTTTAACTCACTTTCTAAATTATTCTTTTTTTAAGTTCTTCTTAGCCTGGTTGAGATTGCCGCGCTGCGCTCGCAATGACGTAGTTATTTTATACATAAAAAAGTCGTAAGTCTTTTGACCTACGACTAAAGATTCTAAATTTATTATTAAATAACGAGTTCTTAATAAGCCTTATCAGAAAATAAGACAAAAACGGTTTGAAATATTATCTTTATGTCCAGCTTTGCAGACCAGTTGTTGATGTATTCAAGGTCATACTCAACGCGACGTGCCATTTCTTCTATTGTTTTGGTTTCACCCCGACAGCCATTTACCTGGGCTAAGCCTGTTAATCCAGGTTTGATATTATGACGCGCCATGTAAGATGCAACTTTATGGCTGTAAAAATCATTGTGTTCTACGGCATGAGGCCTTGGTCCGACCAATGACATGGTACCATTTAATACATTCCATAACTGCGGCAATTCATCTATGCTGGTTTTACGAATAAACTTGCCCACTTTGGTTATGCGCGGGTCTTTTTTTGTGGCTTGGGTAATTTCGCCATCACCTTCTTTGTGCTCTCGCATGCTGCGAAATTTCCATACATTAAAGACTTCACCTTGCATGCCATGACGTTTTTGTTTAAAAAGTACGGGACCTTTTGAACTGAGTTTTACCGCAATAGCAGTGGCAATAAGTATTGGGCTTAAGGCAATAACAGCAAGCAGGGTTAAGCTGTAGTCGAGTAATTTTTTTGAATTACCGCGTTGCCCATTTAATGGTGTTTCGGACAAGGCAATAAGCGGTACATTGCCAATTTGTTTGATGCTATGGTTGATTAAGGTCATATCAAAAATGGGCGGCACCCAATGTACTTCGATATTTTTATCTAAACTTTCGATTTGCAGTTTTTCTAACATACCCATTTCAGTAATGGGTAATGAGATATAGATGGTTTTAATCCCATTGTGCTTCACAATTTCAGTGAAGCAATCCAGGCTACCCATTGCAGGAATCGCTTTCGTGTTCCAGTTGTTAAGACTTTGTGCATCATCATCTAACACGCCAACAACACGTTCTTTTAACCATGGATTTTCATTAATGCGTTCAGCAAGGTATTGGCTAACCTCACCCGCACCTATAATCAGCGCTTTTGTGTGCTTTTGTGATTTTTGTAATTTACGCATGTAAATACGAAACAGAGCGTGTGCGGCCACTTGTGACGCACCAGCAACAAAAAACCACACCAGCAAAACTTCACGTGAAAAACTGGCTGATTGTTTAG
>Ga0316207_10004185_pt1 | contig 12729 bp, 11 predicted proteins | sample 6weekpyrite_MG_FD_204943 | JGI IMG/M metagenome (GOLD analysis project Ga0316207, IMG submission 204943) | Microbial mat bacterial communities from mineral coupon in-situ incubated in ocean water Damariscotta River, Maine, United States -... | ecosystem: Environmental > Aquatic > Marine >... | reverse complement strand
TAACCATTCCATTAGAAATGGCAATTACTGCTGATGGAAACACCTTGTACGCAACCGGTTTTGGTGCACAAAAGTTAGGTATTTATTCTATTGCTGACCTTGAGTCCGATAGCATTACACCATCGATCGCAAACCAGGTAACCTTATCAGCTGGCGGTCCGAGCGGCATTGTTGTTGATGAAGCACGAAACCGTCTTTATGTGCTCACACGATTTGACAACGGCATCTCAATTATCGATACCAGTTCCAATACAGAAACCAGTCATTTGACGATGTATAACCCTGAACCGGATAGCCTGATTGCAGGCCGCGCTTTCCTTTATGATTCAACCGTTACATCTAGCCATGGCACCTCATCCTGCGCCCTGTGCCACGTGTTCGGTGATACCGACGGACTGGCATGGGACTTAGGCAATCCCGATGAACATGTTGTTAGTAATCCCAATCAGTTTGTGAATGCTTTACTGGTTCCGCCAACGCCGGCAACCTTCCATCCAATGAAAGGCCCGATGACAACACAAAGTTTACGCGGCATGGCAGGTAATGGCCCGATGCACTGGCGTGGTGATCGCACCGGTGTTAACAAGGCTACTGGAGAAAGCCTGGAACAGGCAGCGTTTAAAGAATTTAATGTCGCCTTCCCTGGTTTACTGGGCAATGCTGAAGAACTACCCGACCCATCAATGCAGGCCTTTGCTGATTTTGCATTGCAATTAACCTATCCACCAAATCCTATTCGCTCACTGAACAATGTGCTGACAGCTGATCAGGCAGCCGGAGAAAATATCTATTTTAATGACATAACAACCGGTACTTTATTCACCTGCAATGAATGCCATGTCGTCAATCCAGCAAATAAAAACTTCGGCACAGCAGGGCTAAGCTCCGTTGAAGGTGACGCTATTTCCCAGGAAATGAAAGTACCGCATTTACGCAATGCTTATACCAAGGTCGGTAAATTTGGTAATTCAGGCAAGTTCTCCACAGACGCAGTTAACTATGGTGATCAAATTCGAGGTTTTGGTTTTCTGCATGATGGCGGCATCGATACACTGGATAAATTTTTAACTGGCGATGTATTTCAATTTGATGCAGACCCCACAACCAACGCACAAAAACGCACTCAGGTTGTCGACTTTGTTTTTGCTATGGATAGTGAAATGGCCGCAATTGTAGGACAACAGGTGACATTATCAGATGCCAGTGGAACCGATGTGCACAACCGTATCGATATGATGATTGCCCGTGCACAAGTAACAACACCAAAAGCTGAATGCGACCTCGTAGTGAAAGGTGTGATTAACAATGAACAACGTGGTTACCTAATGCAATCTGACAGTCGCTTCCAGTCAGACAGAAGCAATGAAACATTAACCGATACTCAACTCAGGGCACTGGTCAACACTAATTCACAAACACTGACTTACACCTGCGCACCTCCAGGCTCCGGAACCTGGATGGGTATCGATCATGATGAAGATGGTAGCTACGATAGAGATGAGCTAGATAATGGAACCGATCCTTTACAGTAAGGTTAAGTTAAAGGGGACTGCCCCTTTAATTTTGGTTCGTTATCAGGGCATAAGCATGGGCTTTACAGTCATATTATTTATCCGAGTTCTTTAAGTCATCTAGATAACGACGACAATCTTCCCTGGCATTACAACTAGGCTCTCGATTATTACCACACTGAACAACGCGTTGTAGAATTCCGACTAAACTCGAGCCGGGTTTGCGTGGCATATTCACCTCCATGTGAGCTACCTAAATAAATAAAGGCATCGATATATTAGCAACGAGCAATGTTAGAAACGTGGCGCCCTGAGTATTGTTCTTCTAACAATATAAAGAAGTACTCTCAGGGTGCTCTCTGAGTCCTAATATTGGTTTTGTTTTCACCTCGTGATTGTTTTGTGATACTTCCGTGACATTCTTGTTATCTTTTTTATTTAAAGTACCCCTGAACAATTCTTAATACCAACGGAGGGGAACATCATGTATCGATATCTTATCGGAATTATTTTATCAATTTCTTTTACCATTACACCCGCATTAGCAACAACCCAGTTACAACCAGCTATAAACAACACTTTTCAGTTTATTAAAAATCAGGGCAATAAAAACGCTAACGTCGCCTATTATGCACGTACACTTGATGGCCTTGTTTTTGTCACACAAAAAGGCGAATTAGTTTATTCACTACCTAAAAAAACTGATAGCGGTACTGTTAGCTGGGCATTCAAGGAATCGTTTGTATCAGGCAATTCATTAAGTCCAACAACGGATGAAAACAAGTTATTTACTAACAAGCTTTTTTTAGGCGAAGTTGCACCAGGCATTAAGATCCACCTTGAGAGCAAAGGCACTAATGTTGAAAAACTTTTCACAGTTTCTCCGGGCGCTGATGTTTCAACCATTAAAGCTAGCATTAATGGTGTTGATGGCAGTACGATTGATCACGCCGGCCAACTCGTTTTAAAAACAGGCATCGGTCCAATAACATTTACTAAACCAGTAGCTTTTCAAATAAAAGACAATAAGAAACAACCCGTTAAGGTTAGTTACACTTTAAACAACAATCACTATGGCTTTGAACTGGGTGAATATGACCGGAACCGTGAAGTTATTATTGATCCGCTTTTAGCATCAACTTTTATTGGTGGCGAGAATACCACCGGCGTTGTCACCAATGATTATGATTTTGTCAATGCGATTGAGACTGTAGGTAATGATGTTTACATCGCAGGGCTTACCCAGTCACCCGATTTCCCTACGGCCTTAGGTTTCGATTCAACTTATGACACGACCAGTGAAGGTTTTATTTTACGATTAACGAATGATCTCTCGACGATTCTCAATGGCACGTTTATTGGTAATGGTGTGTATGACTTTGCTATTGATGTCGATGGCACAGTTGTCGTTGCTGGCCAGTCTTATTCTGGTTTTCCATCAACCGATGGTGCTTATAACTACCCTTCTGATTTCGACCTTAATGGTGGTTTTATTGCACGATTCAGCGCGGATTTAACTGAGTTACTGGCTGCAGGTGTTGTCGTTCAGGCTAACTCTATAAACCGAATTGGGCTTGGTAATGGCAGCATTTATTTCGGCGGCTCAACTAATAATCCCAATTTACTGGTAACACCGGGTGCTATTGGCCAGAACTGTAATTGTGACCCCAGCGGAGCGTTTGGCATAAGACCTTATGTTGGTTACATGGGACGCGTGTCAGCTGATTTATCATCACTGGAAGTTTTAAGTTATTTGTCTTCTTCACCGACTTCTATTAAACCTGCAGCAGATAGCAGTGTTTATATTAGTAATGGTCGAATTCGCCAGTACGACACGGATATTTCCAGTCTGATCGCCGAGGCTGATCGTGGTGGCTCATTTGTCTTCGGAGACAATGAAATTATTGTTGCCGGTGGAACAAAAGATTTCAGTTTTCCTGTTTCAAGTAATGCCTATGACACCAGCTGTGGTACAGACGGCGTATGTAACGATAGCGGTGGTGATTCAGGCTATTACATTCCACGGTCTGATGGCTTAATTTTTAAATACAGCATGGATCTGCAAACCATCCTGGCAGGAACCTATATTGGTGGTAGCGGAAACGATAGCATTCAATCTGTTGCGCTGAATGATCTAGGTGAGATTGAATTCGCAGGTGTAACCTATTCGAATAATTTTCCAACAACATCCGATGCTTTTGATTCCAGCTATAGTGGCCAGGGTGATGCCTTTGTTGGCCGCATGTCTGCTGACTTGACCTCCCTGGAGTATGCAAGTTATTACGGTGGTGGATCTGATGAATCGGTCAGTGCATTAGTGCTCGACACTAGTGGCGCCACCTATGTTGTCGGCTATACTGAATCATCTAGTTTCCCGACAACTTCAGGCGCTTTTTCTACCACTTATAATGGCGGCATTGTCGATGGATATATAGCTAAGTTTGATACCGGTAACGGCGCATCTAATCCTGCACCAAACCCTGATGACAACCTGCTACCCATAGCCGATGCTGGCAATGATATCAGAGTTTCATCACAGCAGATTGTCACATTAGACGGCAGTGCATCCAGCGATATTGATGGCACGATTGTCAGCTATCAATGGAAGGCTGTTAAAGGAAAAAAAATTAACTTAATGAATTCAGATAGTGTAATTGCAACCTTTGAAGCACCAAAAGTACGTAAAGGAATAAAGACAATTGAATTTGAATTAACAGTAACAGATAACGATGGCGCCCAGAGAAGCGACACAGTGGTCGTAACAGTTCAGCGGTAAATAATAGCCGCACATAAAAGCCGGTAAGATTTGTACGACTCTTACCGGTTTTTTTATTTCTGACAGTTCGAATAAAATGGACCTGAGCAATAAATAGCGGCAGAGAGAAATTATCTTTCCAACTAAGTTAAAGCTGGGTATATTAGAAACATAGCGCTCTGGGTATTGTTATTCTAACAATATAAAGAAGTACTCTTGGGGTGCTCTCTGACACCCACTATCATTCTATAATTTTTGGAATTATAAAAACCCTGAATGAATTATGTTTAGCTGATTATAGTACGGAAATGATGAGATAGTTCAAACATAGTATTTGATAATTCGTCCAGATGATGACTTATCTTTTTTGAGCTATCTAATGTTTCAACTGTCAGTTCACTCACTTCTGTTATTACACTTACATTATCAGTGACCTGACTTGCCACAGCCGTTTGTTCTTCAGCAGCACTGGCTATCAATACATTCATATCCTTTATTCTGTTCACTGCCCCTGTGATTTTTTCAAGAGCTGAATCTGCTTTTGCTGCCTGCTCTACGCCAAGCTCTGCTTTCTTGCAGCCTTCTTCCATTGCAATAACAGCATCACGTGCTCCATCCTGCAGGCTTGCTATCATTGTTTCTATTTCCTGTGTAGATTGTTGTGTTCGACTTGCCAGAGACCTTACTTCATCAGCAACAACAGCAAAACCTCTACCTTGCTCACCTGCACGCGCAGCCTCTATCGCGGCATTTAATGCCAGTAAATTTGTTTGTTCTGCAATTGTTTTAATAACGTCTAGAATGCTACCAATATTTTCAGAATCATTTTCCAGTCGTTTAATCACTTCTGAAGACTGCTGCACCTGATTAGCAAGATGGTTAATCGAGGAGATCGTACTACTCACTATTGACTGACCTTCAAACGCACTATCACTTGCGTTGTTAGCCGCATCGGCTGCTAATTGGGCATTCTCTGAGACTTGTTTTGATGACGACAACATTTCATCTATCGCTGTAGTCAGGTTTGCAGTTTCCACACTTTGATGTTTTACACCCTGGTTTGTTAATGCCACGTTACTAGATAGTTCACTTGCAGTATCACGAAGATGATCTGCACTATCAGCAATTCTTCCTGATATTGCAGTAATCTCAGCCTTTAACATTTTAATGGCTAATATTATTTTTCCACTATCATCACGTGCTCCAGTATAGACCTGTTGTAACAAATCATTATCAACCACATCTGCGGAAGCACTTACAGCCTGGCGATAATTTTTAGTCACGTACCAGATACCAGACAATACAAGCAGAAGTGATACAAACAATACAATCGATGAAGTTATGACCGGCGTGCCGGAAAAGATAGATAATAAAAACATAGGTAGCATGGCGAATAAAGCGATGGAATAGAGCTTCATACACATACTTACTTTAGGAATATTTAAACGCTGCTTCCCCTCACTTCCTATAGATTTATAAAGCGTTTCTGCTCGCTTTATATCTTCCTGATTTGGTTTAGTACGAACAGACTGGTACTCAACAATTTCCCCATCGCGTTTAATTGGTGTGACAAATGCATTTACCCAGTAATGGTCACCATTTTTACAACGATTTTTAACGATACCCATCCATGATTCTTCACCTCGTACCGTCTCCCATAAGTTTTCAAAAGCGGCTGGTGGCATATCGGGATGACGTACTATATTATGGCTTTGTCCAAGCAGCTCAGTTTTATCAAATCCACTTATATCAAGAAAATCCTGGTTAATATATGTAATTTGCCCTTTAGTATTAGTGGTTGAAAGGATTGTCATATCCTCCGAAAACTCAACTTCCCTGTTAGTAACCGGGTGGTTTAACTTCATAATGCAACTTACCCCATAATCATAGCTTTTGATGCAGATGTACTAACTCTTAATTGATTCTAGCTAATATATTTTGATTAATAAGCACCGATTATGTATTTTTTACAAATTAGAAACGCATGCTATCAATCTGGCTAGTCAATTCTCTGCTATAATAATTTATGGGATATTTGGGGGCGTAATAGGTGACGGAGGTATTAAATTTTAACCAACATCTTCTTTTCTAAGTCGCCCACAACGAACCTGATCTATTACAGTACCGTATTCATTCTCAATTCCCAGTTTTAATTGCTCATTACCCATTGGGCGACAATATTCACCAGCTCTCTCAATTAAATGAAGATCATGCTCTGATAATTAAAATGGAAGCCAGTAATGTATATGACCCAGGTCAGCTTCTCGACCTATCAAAAGAGGTGACGGGTCAGACCCCAATAAATTATTTAAGCTCAGAAAGCTTATCTCTAATATCCATTAGAGTCTTACCATAAGTGTTCTCACCACGGCCATCGCGACCGCATCCCCAGTAATAATCAAACTGGCTGTTTTCAACGATTGTTTTATCACCCGTTTTTAGCAAAGCGGTTGCAACTTCCTTATGGGTTCTGCATTTAATGTATGTGCCGCGCTTCATCACCGTTGCCTTAATACTATCCCAGTCCTTGCGTATCTGTTTTTTATGCTGCTTTGCAAGTTTTGCCGTTTCCCTGGGGTGTGTGGCCTGGCGTATCTTTTCACGGATAGCTTCATCCTCAAACTTCATTGCCTGGTAATAATGTTCTGCAGAAGGCCATTCTGCATCATCTAATTGAAAACTAAATTTAGAAAAACTCGACAACGGATTATTAACATCCTCTCGGGAGACATAAACATCATTTCTTGGTGTAACGTTGAAAATCATATCGGTAACTTCTCTGGCCAATATAAAACAGGTTATAAAAGGGCGCTAACTATTAAGAGGTGCTTGCCCCCTTTAATTGTAAATACTATATTTGAATGATTAAACTATGTTAGCAAAAACTGTGTTCCGACCCCACTTTTCCTAATGCTTGAATTCCAATAATAAAGACATCTTTACTCTCCGATATATGTTACTCTGTTCAGGTCAGCGCAACGGACGTCGTGGTTTTCACACCCCTTCTCTCGGCCCAGGCTTCGCCAGCTAACCAACCACAGATAAAGTATCTATTTTTCAACACCTTGAAGCTGTTAATGGTTTTGTTCGATTATTCATAGTTCGATGAATATCGTGTATTCCTGTATTTAACCCCGCCTGGTGTTTCACTACTCTTTTAAATTTTTAAAAGATTGATCTCGGAAAACACGAATGCATATTGAAATTATAACGACGCCCAATGACACCCTGAAAGAAAGTGGTTTTGGAACACTTAAAGCCTGTACAAGTGTTTTTGAATCAATCCAGCGCATGGGCCACAACACCCGATTAAGTGTGTGTGAAACAAAAGATGATTTAGATGCCGTTGTCAAAAGAAAACCTGACCTGGTTGTGCTGGCAGTAAAGTATATTCCCATTAACCATAAAGATAACATCTGGTTGTCAGATTATTTTGCCCAACACAGGATTAATTACACCGGTTCATCAAGAGACGTACTTAAATTTGACTCCAATAAAGTTCAGGCAAAAAATCATTTAATGAACAAAGGTATTCAAACAGCGAAATATTTTATTGCTATACCAGGGCAGTACAAAAACAAAAAATAATTACCTGTCAAATTCCCTCTGTTTTTAAAACCGCTGGATGCCGCGAATGGAAATGGTATTGATGATTTGTCATTTGTAATAAGTTTTATAGGCTACAAAAATAAAGTCTCATCGCTATACAATAAATTCAATCAAGCCGTTCTGGCTGAAGAATACCTGGATGGTCGTGAGTTTACCGTTGCCATTGTTAAAACACTTGATGAACAGTTAGTCGTATCGGCTGTAGAAATTATCCCGCCTACAACAGCATATGGGCTTCGGATTTTAGGTGCGCAAGCAAAAAAAGACGATTCAGAATTCATCATTAAAATTCTCGATGCGCAGGTAAAAGACAGGGTAACCGCACTGGCTATCGATGCGTTTAATGCGCTGGGAGTTACGGACTATGGCCGTATCGATATTAAAACGGATAATCACGGCGAATGTTATTTTATGGAGGCCAACCTGGTGCCTGGCATGACCTATGGCTCGAGTTATTTCCCTAAGGCCTGCGAGATAGCGAACGGATTCTCTTATGATAAAGTTATCGAACTATTATTAACCGGCGGTATTGCCAGGGCTGAATCAACGGTACCCCCTCACCTCTACCCTGGTTCAGACGAAAAGCTGGTTACAACACTATAAATAATTCATTTATTTTTTATACTACGATGTCGAGTTAAGGATTCCGGTTTCATGTCTTATGAGCTTTTAGTTGAAGTGACCCGTAATGGTACGGTAGAAAGCCAGCATTTTGGTGCTGCTGTTGTCTGTGATTTTAAAGGCAATGTGGTAGAAAGCTGGGGCGACATCGAAAAACTGATTTTTCCACGCTCTGCTTTAAAACCGATGCTGGCCATTCACCTGATTGAAAGCGGCGCCAGTGAAAAGTATGCGCTAAACGATGCAGAGTTATCGCTGGCCTGTTCTTCTCACCAGGGTGAAGAAATACATCAAACCCTGGTGAAATCATGGCTTGATCGCCTGGGATTATCTGAAGATCATTTAGCCTGCGGCGCGGTGCTACCCGAACATACCGAAAGCGCCCACCAGTTACTCGCTTCAGGTCAGCAAGGTTGTCGAATTCATCATAACTGCTCTGGCAAACACACCGGATTTTTAACCACGGCACTACACCTGGGCATACCAATAGATAATTACCACCAGCTCGACCACCCATTGCAACAGTTATCGCTGGAAATACTTTCAGACCTGGCCAATATAGATCTTAAACAATATCCCATTGGAATCGATGGTTGCGGATTACCAGCACCCACTATGCCGTTGCTTCAGCTTGGTCACGCCATGGCCCGCTTTGCTAAACCGGTAGATTTATCAGAGAGCCGCGCCAAAGCGATTCATCGGCTTCATGAAGCCATTACCAATGAACCCCTTTATGTTGCCGGTAGTGGTACTGTCGTTAGTGAACTAAACGACATCACCAAAGGTGCCGTGTTAGCAAAAACAGGTGCTGAGGGTATCGTCACCGCCGCACTACCTGAACAAGGACTGGGAATCGCCGTTAAAATTGCAGACGGCTCTACCCGCGCTCGCTCAGTTGCTTTGTTAGCCATCCTTGATCAACTGGGTCTACTCACTGATGAACAGAAGAGCAAGCTGCAGGCACATATTTCACCTACCTTATTAAATTCCACAGGACTTGTTGTCGGAGAAATTCGCGCAGCCTCATCCTGGCTATCCGCCACGGATTCTAAAGTCACGCTATTAAACGCAAATCAAAAACACTCTTAATGTAAAAGATTTTCAGCCATTAAAAGCAGCAAACATAAACGATGATAAAACCGGATTAACATGTAATATTATCTATTCATCATATCTTCATTTAAACAAGCACATAAAAGTATAAACTACTACTTTACATCGTATGCTTTTCAGGAACTGGCTCTTGCTAACATTGTTAAAATTGGCACTCTTAATACAGTGTTTTAATAAATCGTCTATATGAATACTATATCAGTACCAGGCTTTAGTGATCCTTTTAGTGCAATCAGCCATTTAGTCGGTGTACTTGTAGCACTGTACTATAGTGTGAGTCTTTTTCGTCTTGCGGATGTTCATCGTGGCTGGCAGGCAGCTGTTAGTGTTTTTATCTTTACAGTTATTTTTTTATTATCAATGAGTGGTGTTTTTCATTTACTCGATCACGGTAGTACTGGTCGTGCTGTACTACTGCGCCTGGACCATGCCGGAATTTTCGCATTAATTGCCGGCACATTTACACCAGTCCATACCATTTTGTTTAAAGGTATTTTCCGCTGGGGCTTTTTGCTATTGATCTGGGGCCTGGCAATAACTGGCATAACATTAAAAACGATCTACTTTAATAATCTTGCCGAATGGCTGGGATTAATGTTCTACCTGGGACTCGGCTGGATGGGTATATTCTCTGCATACTATACACACCGCCTGCATGGTTTCACTATTATTAAGCCACTACTCTATGGTGCACTGGCTTACACCTTAGGCGCCAGTATGGAGTTTTTACGTATACCTGTTGTTATTCCGGGCGTTATTGGTCCGCATGAGCTATTTCATGTTGCAGTTTTAGCTGGAATTACTTGGCACTGGCTGTTTGTGCGAGATTTATTAATACTAAAACGCAATGAGTCCAGTCATCCGAATTAAAGGGCGTGCCCTTAAACTCGAGTTATGGACTTAGCATTAAAACGGCTTCCTCAGTTTATCACTCTTATATCTGAAGCTTGTTTCACGATTGCAATCTAAAAGGCAATTTTATTGGCTAAAGGGCCTTCATTCTTTTTTTTCAGAATCTTTGCCGCTTTCTTTTCTTTTGGTGTCAGTAGTGATTTCTTCTTTGCTTCTTTGTTCGACTTTTTATTCTTGCTCATAATTGTTCCCTTTTATTCACAGTGAATGTTACTTATTGATTAATCTGGAAATTGGATCCTTTAAAAGCTGGTTCCAAATGAAGCATCAGTAGTACCCGATGGTGCGTGTAAACAGCCTAGCCGGCTACCCTGAGTAACGGGGCCACCGGTAAACAGGTTGTGCAAAAACTTTAATCCACCTTCTGCGGCAAATTTCTTTTTCAGTGTATTAGATAGTATGCGTGCATTTTTTGGCATGCCTTCATGCAGATAATATTTACGTAAGAATGTAATAACAGCCCAGTGATTATCATTCAGAGCAAGGCCTTCGTTTTCAGCCAGCCGAATAGATTTAGTCCGGTTCCACTTTTGATTTTTAAGTTCTTCTCGACGAAGAGAAAAAGTACTGCTAACTAATTCGGTAGACTGTGCATCCATAGATTGTCGTTGCATATCATTGTCCTGTTTAACTAACCGGAGAAAAACATCCACATAGCTGGAGTTTTAAAGTGATTGAATGAATTAATCTCTATCGTCATCATCATTGGCTGCTAAAAAAATAAATCCTGATTTAGCGAGATCAGCTACAAAGCCCTCATAAGCTTCGTGACATGATACAGGGTTAAAACATACATTCAGGCTAGCCTCTTTAATACAGAATATGGCAGCCAGTTTGTTTATATCCTCTCTTGTCATTGGCTCGATAATTGATTTCCGGGAAGCAGGTTTGTGTAACCAACTGCTATGGCGTTTATCGCACTGTCGACCAACTGGTGTCAGTGACTGCAATAACTTGTATTTGAAAACGGGTATAGACGGAGGGTCTTTAACAATATACATGGGCGAAATCCTTTATAACATCAACGACCACCTGTAATGCATTATGAGACACACATCTGGCGGAAACATAATCCTGTTATTTACGCTATTGAAGATAAGGGTGTAGCGATGACCGGAGTTTCACTATAGACCTGTTCTTACAGAATAGCTCATCATATAAACTGATGCGGGCAAGAAGATTGGTATACCTGATCAGGATTTTATTCAAAAGAATATAAGGTAGCGCATTCAGCTCATCAAAAGTGGAGACGCAGGAAAGGTACGCTAGCATTAGGGCAAGACACCCATAAGTAGAACAACGCACAAACAAAGTGATGTAAGTGGAAAATCGACAGAGGAGACAAAGTCGAGCAACAGTTGTCGACAAGCGGAAGCTTCACCACTCCTCTTTGCGCCCTGAGTATTGTTGTTCTAACAATGTGAGGAAGTACTCTTTGGGTGCTCTCTGACCTCTGTTTTTTCATCAGCCCTATTTAATTAGATTAATGTCCCTGTAGTATTTCAAAACACCGGGGTGTAACAAGTTACGATCAACATTTTTTAATGTATTTTCTACCGTCGTATATCGTCCCTGTTTAAGTTTTTTTGCCAGCCCGGCTTGCCCGAGGCGGAGCGTCTTAGCTAAGTCATAGGCCGTCTGGTCAGACACCATAGGGCTGATTAATATCAGCGACCACAAACCGATAGAATGAATATCCTTTGTTTGTCCCTTGTAAGTACCTGCGGGTATCGTCATTCGTTTTAGATGCGGGTGCTTTTGCAGAATTTTACTGATTTGCGATTCATCGGGGGGAATAAACCGTGCTCCTACTTCAGAGTTGGAAACTTTAACAAAACCCGGCCAGCCTACACCTGCACCCCAGAGAGCCGCCGCTTTCTTATCCAGAACAAGTCCAGGACCTTCTGCTGCCTTTTTTAGAATGATCTGTTTAAAATCTTTTTGCGGCTGCAAGTCTAATCCATCTAAAACATCGTTAACCAATATCCGTAACCCTGATGCCTGCGTACCAAACGCAACAGGGTGACCTTTTAAATCATCAATAGTTTTGTAAGGACTATCGGCACGCACAACAAACATTCCCGGGTTAGGGTACATGACCGAGAGCACTTTCATATCGAGTTTATCCCGCCCAATACCTTCTAATGCCTGCCTCGCAGCATTACCCTCAACCTGGGCAAGCAATAACTTGCCACTGGCGAGAAATTT
>Ga0316207_10004184_pt1 | contig 12730 bp, 12 predicted proteins | sample 6weekpyrite_MG_FD_204943 | JGI IMG/M metagenome (GOLD analysis project Ga0316207, IMG submission 204943) | Microbial mat bacterial communities from mineral coupon in-situ incubated in ocean water Damariscotta River, Maine, United States -... | ecosystem: Environmental > Aquatic > Marine >... | reverse complement strand
CATATGCCCCTGCCTCGGGCTCAAATGTAGATCGCTCATGATTTACCTCCAAACCCAAACCTTGAATCATCGCATCTAATACATGATCTTTTTGATAACACACAAACTCTTCAGAAATCTGCAAAGGTACATGCCGATTTCCCAAATGATAACAAGCTTTCATCAATGCGAGCTTCTCCTTGGAATAAATCACACTGATGTTTTCTTTAGCGGCAATCACTTTAACCAACAAACCTGATTCCGAACGCAAAATATTTCCATGTCGTAGCACACTACCTCTGGGTAACAATAAAGATACTTCATCACCACCGTCTAATTTAGTTTTCAAACGACTTTTCTGACGCACATCAAAAGGCAATGTTAATGTTTCATTAACCGTTTCATTTGAGTCAATTATTTCATTTAGTAAAAGCATAAATCCCCTAAAACAAAAAATAACGTTGCGCCAATGGTAATACTGACATTGGTTCACATGTTAATAAATTTCCATCGGCACGTACTTCATAAGTTTGCGAGTCTACTTCGATTGTCGGTTGATACGCGTTATGTATCATATCTTTTTTCTGAACACTCCGTGTATTGCTAACCGCTACGCCAGTTTTAGACAACCCGTATTTTGTACGAACGTCATTTTCAAGCGCTGCTTTGGAGAAAAAACTCACACTTGTTTCAGCTAGGGATTTTCCGAAAGCGCCGAACATTGGTCGGTAGTGTACAGGCTGAGGCGTAGGAATTGAGGCATTTGGATCACCCATTGGTGCAGCGGCAATCATCCCACCTTTAATAATCATTGAAGGTTTGGCTCCAAAAAAAGCTGGCTTCCATAAAACTAGATCCGCTAACTTACCAACTTCCACCGAGCCTACAATGTGATTCACGCCATGCGCAATTGCAGGATTAACGGTATATTTTGCAACATAACGTTTGGCTCGAAAATTATCATTCCGCGAACTATCTTCCGCCAAACTGCCACGCTGAACTTTCATTTTATGTGCAGTCTGCCAGGTACGACAAACAACTTCCCCTATGCGCCCCATTGCCTGAGAATCGGAAGCAATCATACTGAAAGCTCCAAGGTCATGTAGAATATCTTCCGCAGCAATGGTTTCTTTTCTAATTCGCGATTCCGCAAACGCTACATCTTCAGCAATACTAGGATCCAGGTGATGACAAACCATTAACATATCCAGATGCTCGTCAATGGTATTTACAGTATAAGGGCGTGTAGGATTCGTTGACGATGGCAAAACATTTGCCTCAGCACAAGCTTTAATAATATCTGGTGCATGACCACCACCAGCACCTTCCGTATGGTAAGTGTGAATAGTACGCCCTTTAAAAGCTGCCAATGTATTTTCCACAAAACCAGATTCATTTAATGTATCTGTGTGAATGGCTACCTGAATATCATAGTGTTCTGCAACATTTAAGCAGTTATCAATTGATGCTGGTGTTGTTCCCCAATCTTCGTGAAGCTTCAACCCCATAACACCCGCTTCAACCTGCTCGTTCAAAGCACCGGGCAAACTTGCATTACCTTTACCAAGAAAACCGATATTCATGGGCAAACCTTCCGCCGCTTGATACATAGAACGAATATGCCATGGCCCTGGCGTACATGTTGTCGCATTAGTTCCCGCAGCAGGCCCAGTACCACCGCCAATCATCGTTGTCACACCCGACATTAACGCTTCTTCTACTTGTTGTGGACATATAAAATGAATATGCGCATCAATAGCGCCTGCAGTGATAATTTGCCCTTCCCCAGCAATAACTTCCGTGCCTGGGCCCACAATGATATCTACATTTGGCTGAATATCAGGATTACCTGCTTTTCCAATAGCTGCAATATTGCCACCTTTGATACCAATATCTGCTTTGACTATTCCCCAATGATCCAAAATCAATGCATTCGTAATAACGGTATCTACAACGTCAGCATGTTCTCGCTGACTTTGCCCCATACCATCACGTATAACCTTACCACCACCAAACTTTACTTCTTCGCCATAGGTTGTGAAATCTTTTTCAACTTCAATAACTAACTCAGTATCACCTAGACGAACACGATCTCCCACCGTTGGGCCAAACATTTCCGCATAAGCTTGCTTAGAAATTTTCATTGTGAACCCCCTTCCAGCGAGCCCATGATTTTCTGATTAAAACCATAGACATTACGTTCTCCAATAAGCGCAACTAGCTCAACTTCACGATTTTGGCCTGGCTCAAATCGAACTGCCGTTCCCGCCGCGATATTTAAACGAAAACCTCTAGTTTTTTCACGATCAAAATCTAACGCCTCATTGGTTTCGTAAAAATGATAGTGGGAACCAACTTGAATTGGCCGATCGCCGGTATTAGCAACTTTCACTGTTACTGTTTCGCAATCTTGATTTATCTCTATATCACCATCTTCAATAAACAATTCACCAGGGATCATATTATTCTTCCTTTTTATATGATGGGATTATGCACTGTCACTAACTTAGTACCATCCGGAAATGTTGCTTCCACTTGAATTTCTGGAATCATTTCAGCAATACCATCCATAACATCATCTTTAGCCAGCAAAGTTGTACCATAATGCATAAGTTCAGCAACTGTCTTACCATCACGAGCGCCTTCAAGAATTGCAGATGAAATATAGGCAATAGCTTCGGGATAATTTAACTTTACCCCACGCTCTTTTCTTCTTTCTGCTAACAATCCGGCAGAAAAAATTAGTAATTTGTCTTTTTCTCTAGGTGATAAATCCACAATGAACTCCCAAATATATTTTCATCTGATTGAACAGCGCTTCATCTATTGTAGAGCGCGTATTTAAATCTCATGTTTTTTTACGTGCCCCAAATTCGAGGAGCAACAACCTCTTTTTTACATTCACTATTTCGCCACAATCGCCAGGCTTCCTGAAAAAGCTGCTTAGCCTCTTCAACAGAATCCCCCATATAACGACAAATAACCAAACCTTGCTTTTCTGTTAGCGCAAACAAACACTCTTTTTGTGAGTTTGTAGCTGAACGAATTTGTTCAACAATATCTGAGTTACCAACAGTCATTACAGAAACAGCATTAACGTAAAATCCTCGCATCCCCCAAGATGCAGACATTAAATCTGAGCTACCCTCAAAATGATTATTTTCAATCAATACAGGCTTCTTGTCTCGAAAAACTTTTAACGACTGCCGACAACATCCGGAAGTAAATTTTTCACTATTAACAGGTAAACCTAAACATAGAATATCCCAAAAAAATAACTGACTGCCTGCTGAAATATGAACATCAGTATTTATAACAGTTCGAGCGTTATTAAATAGAATTGTCTCTTGAGGCATCCACTCTACTGTCGCTTCTTTTTCTAAACTTAGTAATTGTTGGATATTGCTATCAACATTACTTCGATAAATTTTAGTTGCACCCGGCGTAGTAATTAGGCTTTTTGATTTTTCATTTGCTGCAACACTTATATTTAAAACATCGCCACCAACAACTCCACCTGGTGGATGCAACAAATATAAATGGCAAGTTTTATCTTTTTCAGGATAAAAAGGACGCTGAACTCTTAGTGGGCCAAAATGCTTAACAGAAGAAGGCACCGTTTTCCCTGAGCGCACACAAAACTCAATATCCAGCGATGCTGGCCAGCTAGGCACAAAACTCTCTTTGGAATCAACAGCTATTGAAGAATTCATTTCAGTATTGTAATTATTTATTCGTGATATTGAATACTATGCCATTTATCGCATGAAATTCAATACATCAAAAAAACAAAAAACGCACCAGGATAGTGCAATAAGAAATTTACGCGCGATGATACGGATGATTATTCAATAAAGACCATGCACGATATATTTGCTCACCAACAACCACACGCACAATAGGATGAGGAAAAGTAAGGTTTGAAAGTGACCAACTTTCATCTGCAAATTTTAAGATATTGTTATCCAGCCCGTCAGGCCCACCAACAATTAAATTCACATCTTGACCCAAATGCAACCAACGCTCAAGCTGCAGCGAGAGATTTTCTGTACTCCACTGCTTACCTTTTACATCTAATACAACAATGTGAGCACCCTTAGGTAATATTTTTTGAATGCGATCTGCTTCTTCAGACTTGAGCTTTTCAACAGAAGTTGTTTTCCCTCGCTTACTTGCGGCAACTTCAATAAGCTTGATTTTTACATCTTTATTTAATCGTTTTGCATACTCTTCATATCCCTGATTTACCCAGGCAGGCATTTTTGTGCCAACACAAATGAAATTGATTAGCATAAAGTCATTTAATCTTTGTTTTCTTCATCAGAATTTTCTTCGGAAACAGACCACAAGCGCTCCAGCTGATAAAATCTTCTTACTGGATCAAGCATCACGTGTACCACTACATCACCTAAATCGACCAAGACCCATTCCCCAGCATCCGCACCTTCAACCCCGATAGGAATTACACCTGAGGCTTTGGATTTAACGGTCACATTATCAGCCAAGCTTTTCACCTGGCGATTTGAGGTCCCAGTAGCAACGACCATAATATCAGTGACAGTACTTTTATCTCGCACATCTATAACAACAACATCCTTAGCTTTTAAATCATCCAAAGCATCTAGAACAATAATTTTTAATTCATCTGCATTCATTACTATACTTACAACCTAATTATACAATCTATTTTCTTTAATAAAATTTAACACTATTTCAGGCAATAGAAATTGTGTTGATTTATCCTCTCTAATCAACTCTCGAAGATATGACGATGAAATTTCTAATTGACTGACTTTCAACGCAAAAATCTTCCCAGAAACACTTTCTTTGAAAGCATCTATATCATTCGTAAAACTATTTTTTAATTGCTTACCAACTTCGCTCGATAGATCATCTTGATGATCCGGGCGCTGCGCAATAATAATGTTTGAAAACTCCAATATTTTTTCCCACTCATGCCAAGCATTTAAGCTTTGAAATGCATCAGAGCCAATAATTAAATAAAAACCAGCTTGAGGAAACTCAGATTTCAACGAACGCAAGGTATCAATTGTAAAAGATGGACCTGATCGATCCAACTCTCGACCATCTGCCACCACACCACTAATATTTTGCAAGGCAAGTTGAAGCATCTTCAATCGTTGTTGCGAACTAACCTCGGGCATTTCCCTATGAGGTGGTTCCGCACACGGGAACATTCGCAATTCATCAAACTTAAATGTTTCCTTACATTCAATTGCAACTCGCAAATGACCATTATGAACGGGATTAAACATACCACCTAAAATACCAATACGCTTCAAGTATTTATTCCCGAATTTGACCATCGCCTAAAACAATAAATTTTTGCGATGTCAAACCTTCCAAGCCAACGGGTCCACGCACGTGAAATTTATCTGTACTAATACCAATTTCAGCACCTAAGCCATATTCAAACCCATCAGCAAAGCGCGTTGACGCATTTACCATAACAGAGCTTGAATCAATTTCCGTCATGAATTGCCGAGCATTCGTATAATATTCCGTAACAATTGCGTCCGTATGCTGTGAACTATACTTTTGAATATGTGCAATGGCTTCATCAACACCTTCAACCACGCGAATCGATAAAATTGGTGCAAGATATTCTGTTTTCCAATCCTCTTCACTCGCCGATTTGGCTTGTGGAATATAATCACGTGTGATTGAACAACCACGCATTTCCACACCTTCTTCTTCATAACTTTCAGCAATAACTGGTAAAAACTCACCTGCAATCGCTTTAGCAACAAGCAAGGTCTCCATAGTATTACAAGTACCATATCGTTGTGTTTTTGAATTAAAGGCTATACCAACCGCTTTATCAAAATCTGCATATTCATCAATATATACGTGGCAGATACCATCTAAATGTTTAATGACTGGCACGCTGGCATCTTTACTGATCCGCTCAATTAAGCCTTTACCACCGCGAGGAATGATGACATCAACATATTGTGGCATCGTAATCATTTCACCAACCGCTGCACGATCTGTCGTTTCAATTACTTGCACAGCGCTTGCTGGCAATTCTGCTTCAGACAAACCTTGGTTGATACATTCAGCAATTGCCTGATTTGAATTAATCGCTTCTGATCCACCTCGTAAAATCGCTGCATTACCTGATTTCAAACACAATGCTGCCGCATCTGCAGTCACATTAGGACGGGACTCATAAATAATTCCAACCACACCTAAAGGCACGCGCATTTTACCCACTTGAATACCAGATGGTTGATATTTTAAGTCGTTAATTTCACCAATGGGATCAGACAAATTCGCGACTTGTCTCACACCATCAATCATTGAATCTAAACGATCATTATTTAACTCTAATCGATCCAATAGTGCGGCATCAAGGCCATTTTTTTTACCTGTATCCAAGTCTTTTTTGTTTGCTTTTAATAACTCATTTCGCTTTTCTTGCAGCGCGTTTGCTATATTCTCCAACGCCGTATTTTTTTGATTGGTATTTGCTTTTGCCAATGCAAGAGATCCGACTCGCGCTTGTTGGCCCAGTTCATTCATATATGTTTTTATATCTTTCATACTTTAGTTCCTAATAGTACTTTTCCTGACATGAAAAAGCCGAGATCCAATAATTCGTCCCAAACATTTCCATTGCGCATACCTTTAATCACCTGATCTACTTTTATTGATTGACTTAATAAAGCCAGCCATTGCTCAGCTTTATATCTCGTCAATCCTGTCTTTACTAACGCTGCCCGATTATCCCAAATACGATGATTTTTAAATACCTGACCTATCGATACACCTTGTTTAATTTCATTTGATATAGCAACCATCGCGCGTATTTCACGAGTAAATGCCCATAAAATGAGTGAGGGCGCCTCGCCACTTGCTTTTAAACCATTCAATATGGTGGCGACACGTTTATATTTTCCAGCAATAGCTGCATCAACCAATTTATACACATCATATTTCGCATCATCACTGGCAGATTCTAATATATCATCAACACTGATTTTTGCTGGTGCTTTTAGTGATAATTTTTCAATCTCTTGAGCCGCTGCTAACAAATTACCTTCCACTTTTTCAGCCAATAAACTCGCCGCTTCCCGCTCAACAGTTAAACCTCGACTTTTCATTCGGCGAATAATCCATTGAGGTAAAGCACCACCCTCAATAGGCCAAACCTGAACAACTGCACCCACCTTATCTAAGGCTTTAAACCATTTTAGATTTTGAGATCGCTTATCTAATTTAGGCATACTAATTAATAAAATATTATCTGTTGAAAGCCGATCACAATATTCAGTTAATGCTTTACTACCAGCGTCGCCCAACTTTGTTGAAGTAAAACGTAATTCAAGTATTTTTTTTTCAGCAAATAATGACATGCTATTAGCTTCTTGTAATAGCTGTGCCCAATCAAAACTTTGATCAACATGGAACACTTGCCGCTCAGAAAAACCCTGTTTACGAGCCAAAGCCCGAATATCATCAACTAACTCAATTACCTGCATCGGTTCATCGCCTGTGAGGAGATAAACAGGGTGAAGCGTCTTTTTCAGATCATTACTTAAAAAATCGGGCTTTATTCTCATGACGCTTATAATAGGCTTTGGAAATATTGCGCTTATTGTACCCCAGCAATTTACATATGTGCAGAATCCAATAGATATCTCGATCGTATATTGACCAATAATTTCTTTCAGGATAAAAAAAACCGTTTAAATCAATGATCAAACGGTTTTTGAGCGAATTTCAATCAATTATTTACGAACGATATCTACTCACCAATTTATCCAAATCTTGCGCTAAACTACCCAATTGATCGCTTTTCTCTGATGTGTCACTTGCTCGATTGACTGTTTTTTCTGCGATCTGGCTAATCCTGACGATATTTTCATTAATTTCTTCAGAAACCTTACTCTGCTCTTCAGCAGAAGCAGCAATTTGTGCGGTCATGCTGGCAATTGTTGTTACAGACTCAGTAATGCCATTTAATGCCTCACCTGCTTTCGATGCATTTTCAACGCTGACTCCCACTTTTTCATGACCACGCTCCATAACGGCAACCGCTTCACCAGCCGCACCTTGTAACTGATCAATCATCCTCTGAATTTCATCTGTAGAATTTTGGGTACGACCAGCCAATGTCCTAACCTCATCAGCGACAACCGCAAACCCTCTACCTTGTTCTCCAGCTCTAGCTGCTTCAATGGCAGCATTCAAAGCCAATAAATTGGTCTGTTCTGCAATTCCTTTGATAACGTCTAAGACACTGCCAATTTCAACACTAAATCCCTCTAGCTTTTGAATAACTTCAGAAGCATGATTCATTTCGTCTGCTAAGGCATTAATACTCTTAACTGTCTGGGTTACTACACCTCTACCATCTTCTGCTTTATCTTCTGCTTCCTTAGTTGCATTCATAGTAATTGAGGCATTGCTGGCAACTTCATTAACTGCAGCAGACATTTCTGTTACTGCAGTTGCCACCTGATCTGTTTCTTGCGCTTGAGATTGTGCGCCATCACGCGTTTTTTCGCCATTAGCAGACACAAGACTCGACACTTCGACTACTGGGTCAATCGACTTATCAATCTTATTGATCAATCGCTGAAAACCATCAATGAACTGATTAAATTCTGAAACAATCTCTCCAAATTCGTCTTTACTACCTGCAGGTAAACGTCTACTCAAATCGCCATCACCACTATTAAGGTTCTTTAAAGATTCTTGCAAAGAATTTATAGGTTTAATAATTTTACGATAAAGCAATAAAAACACGCCACATACAATGACAAATGCACCCATGCTCAACCCAATGCTCAGATAATAATTAAAATGATTACTCTCGACGAAAGCAGTTTTATGCGCCTCAACATCTTCAGTAATTACCTTCGCAACTAGGTTCGTCTCATCTGCCAACCGCGCCGAAACCGCGTCAAACCCTGTCGTTGGTCTCTTCATTATTTCGTTACCAGCTTCGCGGCCTTGCTCTACATAGGCAATTGCCATTTTTTCACCAATACCATATAAACTTGCAACTTGAGGGATCAAAGGATTAACCTTGTCCGCATATTGAGGAAGTGCCTTAGCAAGGTTTTCCATGCGTTGTATCGCAATATTTAAATTTTCTTTCGCCTCAGATCTTGCTTCCATATCTCCAGTCGCACCAACATCTGTTAAAAATTGTTGAATTTGAACAATGTTATAGCGCATATCTTTAAATGCGACTTTGCCATCAATCAATTGCATTTCTTCTTCCAGCATCTTATCTGCCTCTATCGATGCATAGATATTTATCCCAACTACTGTCCCCATCATAGGAACGAGTATTATCCCCGCAAATAACATCAATTTTTTAATACTGAAAGACCCCATTAAGCACTCCTAGATATCTAATTCTCTGAAATTTATACAAAATCTTTGAATAATTAATATCGACAAACTAAGATCAATTCTTAAATGATATTTCGGGCTTATCTTATATAGCTTATTTTTTACTCTAAGGAAGGAGCAAAAATGATGTCTTGAAGAAGGAAAAGGCTTAAATTGTATGCTTAGCAGTCAACTTGTGAATTTAACTAACATATATCGAGGGTGTTTGAGCGATATTTAGATAATCATTGAACGCCAAATAAAGAAACAGCACCCTGTTTCCCTATTCAGGATTTTCGGACCAATACTATTTTACAACGATATTTACCAAACGACCCGGCACAACAATAACCCGTTTAATTTCTTTGCCTTCGATAAATTTCTGTGCATTTTCTTCTGCTAGCGCCTGAGTTTCGATAGCTGCTTTATCTGCATTAGTTGCTACTTCAATTTTTGAACGCAACTTACCATTGACCTGAACCATCATTTCAATGCTATCTGAAGTTAAAGCTGATTCGTCAACTTCTGGCCATGGGGTATCAATTATCACATTACTATTGCCGAGTGCTAACCATAGACTATGACAAGTATGAGGAACAATAGGCGATAGCAACAACACCGCTGATTGCAGCGCTTCTCGACAAACTGCCTTACCTTGCGCGCTCTTATCATCAAATTTTCCAACAGCATTTAACAATTCCATTACGGCAGCAATAGCGGTATTAAATGTGTAACGACGTTGAATATCATCTGTCACTTTAGCAATAGTCTGATGAGTTATCTTACGCAGTGTTTGTTGATTCTTATCTAGCGTAGAAATATCCAAAACTTCAATTTCTCCACTTTGAACGTGCTCTTCCACCATACGCCAAAGTTTTTTCAGAAATCTAAATGCACCATCAACACCAGCATCGGACCATTCCAAACTTTGTTCTGGTGGCGCAGCAAACATCATAAACAAACGTGCGGTGTCAGCCCCATATTTTTCAATCAACGCTTCAGGATCAACCGTATTGCCTTTTGACTTCGACATTTTAGCGCCGTCTTTTAAAACCATACCCTGAGTTAATAATTTCTTAATCGGCTCATCAGCTTTGATCAATCCCGTATCTCGCATAAGCTTGGTGAAAAATCTTGCATACAACAAATGTAAAATTGCGTGTTCAATGCCGCCAATATAGTGATCGACTGGTAGCCAATAGTCCGCTCGCTCATCTAACATCGATTTGTGGTTATCAACCCCTGTAAAGCGCGCGAAATACCAGGAGGATTCCATAAAGGTGTCAAAGGTATCGGTTTCACGTTCAGCTTTTTCACCACAGGTGGGGCAAGTTGTTTCGTAAAATGATGGCATTTTTTTGATTGGAGAACCCACGCCATCAAAATCAATATCTTCTGGCAACACTACAGGTAGCTGATTTTCAGGCACTGATACTGCACCACAAGAATCACAATTAATAATTGGAATAGGCGACCCCCAATAACGTTGACGAGAAACCCCCCAGTCACGCAAACGATAATTCACTTGCTTATCACCAGCATTTTTCGCTTTTAACTTAGAGGAAATTTTATCTAATGCATCTGAAAAGCTTAGACCGTTAAACTCGCCAGAATTAACCAACTCACCTTTTTCTGTGAATGCTGCTTGCGTCAAATCAACTTCAGTTTCATCCATTGGTTTTATAACTTGATTAATGGGCAAGTCATATTTTTTTGCAAATTCCCAATCACGTTGGTCGTGAGCAGGCACAGACATAACGGCACCTTCTCCATATCCCATCAACACGAAGTTTGCGACATAAACAGGAACAACATCACCATTAAGGGGATGAATTGCTTTAACACCCGTATCGAAACCTTTCTTTTCCATAGTTTCGATTACTGCCTCTGCTGTTCCCATAGCTTCACATTCTTTGATAAAACTTTTTAACTCGGGAATATTTTCGGCAGCTGCCAAAGCCAACGGATGCTCTGCGGCAACTGCAACATAGGTCACACCCATTAAAGTATCTGGACGTGTGGTATATACTTTTAATTTTTCATCTGAGTTTTGAATATCAAACTGAACCTCCACACCTTCAGAACGACCAATCCAATTTCGCTGCATTGTACGAACTTGCTCAGGCCAATCAGGCAAATTATCAAGCTCTGTTAATAGTTCTTCGGCATATTGAGTGATTTTCAAAAACCATTGCGGTATTTCTTTACGCTCAACCAGCGTATCACACCGCCAGCAACAACCATCTACAACCTGCTCATTGGCCAACACAGTTAAATCATTGGGACACCAGTTTACCGGTGCCGTTTTTTTGTAGACCAAACCTTTTTCATATAACTTAGTAAATATCCATTGTTCCCAATGGTAGTAATCCGGCGTGCAAGTGGCTAACTCACGACTCCAATCATAAGCGAATCCTAAGCGCTTTAATTGGGTACGCATATAATTAATATTTTCATAGGTCCACTTAGCTGGTGGCACCTGATTTTTAATTGCCGCATTTTCTGCCGGCAAGCCAAACGCATCCCAACCCATGGGTTGCATGACATTTTTACCCAGCATACGCTGAAATCGGCTAAATACATCGCCAATGGTGTAATTTCGCACATGCCCCATATGCAAGCGACCAGAAGGGTATGGAAACATCGCTAAACAATAATATTTTTCTTTATCTGGGTCTTCGGTTACCTGAAAACTCTGATTTTCTTCCCAGTATTGTTGCGCTTGCTCTTCAACGTCTTTTGGATTGTAGTTCTGGTCCATTTTTTACCCGTATAACTAAGCTTAAAAATCCGACTATTATAATGCTATCGTACCAATTCACATAGGATTATAATATTTATAAGAATTAATGGAGGTGTGCTATGACAGATACAACAGAAAAACTGGCAAAGGCGTATAACCAAATGCTGGAAACCGCTAAGGAAATCGTCGATATGACTAAGCGGGAAGGGGAACCAGCCATTCTAGACGCCATGGACAAAGCGAAAGAAAAAATTGCTGAAGCTACTGAGTTAACTGGCGAAGAAATTGAAAAAGTCAGCGACTACCTTGCCCGAGATTTACATGATGCAGCGGAATACATTGCTGTCGGTGAGCGTGAATTAGGTGATTGGTTACGTATTGATGCTTTATACATTGAAGATAAGTTGCTCGATATGTTTTCTCACATGGTAGATGAAACCGGACTTGCTTTAGAACAAATCCGACAAAATGCCGAACAAGCAGATTCTTGGCATACTGGCGAGATCACGGGAATTGGCACTTTGGTTTGTAAGGAATGTGGCGAAGTATTACATTTCAAGAAAACAGGACATATTCCGCCTTGCCCAAAATGCCATCATACGAAATATAGTCGAGGCGCTGAAGAATAAAGTAAAATGG
>Ga0316207_10004183_pt1 | contig 12731 bp, 12 predicted proteins | sample 6weekpyrite_MG_FD_204943 | JGI IMG/M metagenome (GOLD analysis project Ga0316207, IMG submission 204943) | Microbial mat bacterial communities from mineral coupon in-situ incubated in ocean water Damariscotta River, Maine, United States -... | ecosystem: Environmental > Aquatic > Marine >... | reverse complement strand
TTGCAATCTTTCATTTCATCAAGGCGAACCATTTGAATATTTTCTGCTTCGCGGTAAGCAGATTTAACAATAGCGACAGGCGTGTCTGGTCTACGGTATTGCAATAAGATGCGCTGCGCTTCAACGATTTGCTGAGTACGGCGACCACTTTTGGGATTGTAGAGGGCAACTACAAAATCACTACGACCAGCTGCATCAATACGCTTAGCGATCTTTGGCCATGGTGTGAGCAGATCCGATAAAGAAATTGAACAAAAATCATGTGTGAGTGGCGCACCCACTAACGAAGCACAAGCAGAAAGGGCAGTGCTGCCTGGTACGATTTCAACATCAATGCCACAACCGGGTTTCCAGCCTGATTTTAATAAAACTTCATAGGTTGGCCCTGCCATACCATAGACGCCAATATCACCCGATGAAATCAAGGCAACAACCTTGCCGAGCTTTGCGTGCTCGTAGGCTTCAATGCAACGGTCGATTTCTTCGGTCATACCTTTACGTATAACTTCTTTGCCGTCGAGTAGATTTTTAACGAGTTTTATATAGGTTGAATAACCAATTACAACGTCGGCTTCTTCAATCGCTTGCAGAGCGCGCACACTCATGTGTTCTTCAGCACCTGGGCCAAAGCCAACTAATAAAATTTTACCATTACTGCTCATGTTGCATCCTCACAATAGATACCGTGGCATTCTTTCCATCTGCACCAAGGTATTTCATTTTTTCAATAATCAAATCTTTCATGTCTGTATTTGCGGCAAGTATTGCTGCCGCTTCGGAAACAGCCGGTGTTCCCATATATTTGCGTACAACCTCAGAAGGGTTGGGAACGTCTACTTTTGCTAATTGTTCTGCTGAGTAAAAATTCAGCGGCCAACCATATTCAGAGGAGAGGTCAAGCAATGCGACTTCATCATCTTTTTTATCAATAGTTGCTAAGGCATGGACTACATCACGCGACAAGTTTGCTTCTTTCAAAGCAAGATCAATGGCTAATTCTAATGTTTGCTGTGACGTACCACGGTCACAACCCATGCCTAAAATAACTTTCATGCTGTTTAGTCTACTGGTGGGCGGTAAACCACCAAGCGCTCTTCAAATTCTTGCCAAAGATTATCGGGAACATCCTGATGTGTTACCCATAAAACGGCTTTGTGTTTCTCAAGATCGACAGCATCAAAACTATCGAACAAATGAATGTTCTTTGGCAGAGGCGTTGGTCGAGTCCACCAATTGCTATCTCCACATTCTTGTACAAAGGCAATCGGTTCCTCATTAACAACATGTGCTGATACGCGGGTGATATTGATTTTGGGTGCATCGACTTTCCAGCCAAGTTCACGGCCAAGAATATCGACTGGAATTGTTTTACCTACATCTGAAGCGGTGGTTAATACAGCGGTCGCACCTAATAATTCAGCAAGTTGTTCGGCATAGGCATTGGCACCACCGATATGACCAGACAGCACTGGAATGACAAACTGTGAAGCATCATCAACAACGAGAACGCCGGGATCTTCATCTTTTGATTTTAGTTGCGGGGCAATTAAACGCACCACGGCGCCGAGCGATACGAAGAAAACAATTTGATCATAATCTTCAAATAAGCCAGCCATTTGTGCGCGCAAAGCACCGCTATACACATTAACTGTGTTTGGTAGCTTATCCATTGTGCTAGCAAATTTTTCCGATACTACGATATTGGCCTCGGGTAGGCGGGGTGCTAGTTTTGCTAGATTAGCAGCACCGTGTTTAGTAATGGCAACCATGCCAATGCGTGGAGTAGTCGTTGTCATGCTTGTTTCTCGGCTAATTCAATGTCAGTTAGTTTTTTACGGCAGCCGCGGATAATTTCGCCACGTTGACGTTCTGGGTTTTTAACGATCATCAAGGAAAGATAGTTAACCTTTTGCCCTTTAAGTGAAGCGACATCATCAAAAATACGTTCTTCGGGAGAACCGGCTTTTTCAATAAAGCGGCTATGCTCTAATAAATTATGTGAGCCAAGTAGGGTAATAATGTCATCGAGCAATGGTTTCACCTTTAGTAAAACCAGCGTATCGAATTGCTGTAATAACTCGTCAATAATATGTATGCCATAACCGGCAGGGATAATGGCAAGCGTGTCATCAACATCAGCAAGTGGTGCTTGTAGGCGAGCTGATGCAGCGTTAAATGAAGTCACACCCGCAATGGTTTGTACGTTGATGTTTTCATTGAGCGCATTAACGGTACGGGCAAGATGGCCGAAAGTAGAATAGGTGGAGGCATCACCTTCAACGAGAAAAGCAACATCTTGGCCTGTTTGCAAAACCTCAATTACTGTTTGTGCTGCATTGAGCCAGTATTTAGCGAGCTTGCTTTTGTCATGCGTCATAGGAAAAATTAATGCCGCATTGTCGTCAGGGAGGGTTAATCCACCACGCAGCGCAATGTCTAATGCATAGCTATCACTTTTCTTGTTTCTAATTGGGTAAGTCCAAAAGATATTGTCTTGTTGTAACACTTCCCATGCGCGACGAGTGATCAGCCCTGGATCACCGGGGCCGAGTGATACGCCATATAAGGTACCCATGTTGTTATTCGTCATGTTCATTTTCGCTTTCAATAGATGCAGCTTGGGCACATACAATCCATACTGGATTTTCAGCCTGCATACGGTGCATGTGTAAAATAGGTTTGCTGCGACTTGCTTGTAGCTGTGTTACATCCCAGTTTGCATCAAGTTGCTTGAGTGTTTCGGTTGCAACGCTGAGATTTTCCAGTGTGACAAAATTCATCACCAACCAGCCGCCTTGATTCAAGCGTGCTAAACAGATTTTAATTAGTTGGTCGAGTTCACCACCAGAGCCACCGATAAAAATGGCATCGGGATTTGGCCAGTCATTAAGTTGTTCAGGTGCTTTAGCGTTGAATAATTTGAAATTATGAATATCAAGATTAGCTTTGTTTTGTTGGATGATGGTGTTATCGGCTTCATTCTTCTCAATAGCGTAAACATAACCATCGGCGCAAAGTTGTGCGACCTCTAAACCAACCGAACCAGAACCCGCGCCAATATCCCAAACAATGCTATTACGGGTAAGTTGCATGCGCGCAAGTGAGACTGCACGCACCTCACGTTTGGTAATCAGACCTTTATCTGGTTTACGTTGCGCAAAGTCACTATCCTCAATGCCAAACAAAGTATTATCTTTTGCAGGTTTTTTTCTCTGTAAGATAAGGATATTTGGATCGCCGAAAGTCATTGTTGCAGCATCATTGATGGAAAGTTGTGAATGAATGTTTTCTTCAGTCGTTAATATTTTTTCAGCGACTGATAAATTAAAGGTTTCTGCCATGCCTTCTTGTTGTAGCATACGTGCAATACGATCCGGCGTGTTTTCCGGACTGGTAAAAATGGCTAAAAGTTCGTGTTGTTGGCAATCACGCAACAAAGGGTAGAGCCCATGTTGTATGTCGGCAGACTCACACCATTCGCCAGCATCCTTTGTATGTACTGAACAGATATGTGCTGACTGCCAAGCAACGCCTAAACGTGCGCAAGCAAGTTGCAACGTTGATGTGTTAGGTATGACATCACAGTTGTTGTTTGGTATTTGCTTTAACAAATATTTAGCAATGCCGTGACAAAGAGGATCGCCTGTGGCGAGCACAACAACTGACTGCTCTGCTTGTTGTGCGGCTTTAATCCATTCAGGTACTTTGGTGAGTTTGCCACCGAGATCTTTTTGTTCAGCAGATGCTTTAACGATATCTTTAAACAAAGCCAAGGTACGCTCACCACCAATGACAACATCCGCTGTTTGAATAAAAAATAAGGTAGCAGGGGCAAGGCCATCAATGCCATTGTCTAACACACCAATGATTTGGCAAGGCTTAGACATGTTCATCACCCTGGTTTATTTCGCAGAGCTTGTTTCCATCAAAATCACAAATTAATATTTTGATATCGAAGCCAGTCGGGTAGCGAGAGATTAAGGTTTCAATCACCTTGAGGCCAAGCGCATGATAAAACTCAGTGAGCAGGCCAATTTCTTCCATACGTTCACTGGCATAGCGCGCCATTTCAGAATTACTGATGTCTTGGCAGACTTCGGGGCTAGCACCGACACTGGCTGCGAGTTCTGCGAGTAAGTCAGTATTAACCGCATTACGTCCAGCGTGGGTAACCGTTTCACCCTGTGCCATCTTGGTGAGTTTGCCAACCATGCCACCGATAACAACGTGTTTGATGCCATCTTTAATAACAGTGTCTAAGGCGTACTTAAGGAAGTCACCCATTTGCACAAAGCAGGCTTGAGAGAGCTCTGGTAATTCTTTGATGACAAATTTTTCTGTTCGTCCACCTGTGGTGAGTACCACCGTATCTTGTCCTTGTGCAGCAGCGACCTGGATGCCTTGAATCACACTGTCACGGAATGCGGCAGTAGAGTAGGGATGCACAATGCCGGTTGTCCCAAGGATTGAGATACCACCAACAATTCCTAAGCGGGAATTGAGTGTCTTTCCAGACATTTCCTCACCGCCGGGTACGGAGACAGTGACTTCGATGCCGCTTTCTTCTAGCAATTCTTCACCGGCAAGGCGTACATTGTCTTCAATGTTTTGGCGTGGAATAGGATTAATCGCAGGGCCACCCACTTCAAGTCCAAGACCAGCCATAGTGATCGTACCAACACCATCACCACCTTTAAGAATGACTTCGCCTTTGCGGTCGGCAAGTAAACGCACATCGACTGTTAAAGGAGCTTTGTCAGTACAATCGGGATCATCACCGGCATCTTTGATAACGACAGCATGTGCAGAGTGTTGATCACAGTGGCCATCCGTTACTTGAAAGGTCACCTTGGTTTTATTAGGTAGCAGGCTTTCAATCGTATCAGGGACTTTGCCACTTAATAGCCCAAGCGTTGCTGCGCGCGCAGCAGCAGCAGAGCAAGCACCAGTGGTGAAGCCTTTGCGTGTGCCTTTCTTTTTCTTTTTTTTCATTGCCACGTTATGTGCCTACGAAAGTAAGTTAGGGTTATGCTTTTTGTTGCGCTTCGGCCAATGCTAATAAGGCATGAATAGCAGAAACAACCAATGTGGAACCACCCTTACGACCTTTGGTGATAATCCACGGAACATTATTTACTTCACTGATAATGTCTTTAGATTCTTCAGCAGAGACAAAACCAACCGGCATGCCTACGATGAGTGCTGGCTTTAGGTTTTCTTCGCGGATCAATCTATCAACTTCTAATAATGCGGTTGGTGCGTTACCAACAGCGACAATACTGTTTTCAAGCAGACCCAATTTGTGCGCTTTGCGCATAGCTTGAACCGCACGCGTGGTATTTTCTGCCTTGGCTTGTTCGATGACATCTGGATCCGCAATAAAATGGTGTGTGTTCACGCTAAAATGAGCGAGCCTTGGCTTAGATAAACCGACACAAATCATTTCAACATCAGCGATTATATTGGCACCGCCAGCAATGGCTTTTAGTCCTGCGCTAACGGCATCAGAATGAAAACGTGCGAGACCGTTAAATTCAAAATCAGCAGTCGCGTGAATCATGCGGCGTACGATCTGCCATTGGTCTGCAGGATAATTATGTTCGCCGGTTTCTTTGTCTACAATCGCAAAGGAATCATGTTCGATCTTCTGCCCCGCTTGCGTGAGCTGTTCGGTAACGACGTTGCTCATGCGGCTACTCCTGACTTGTCATCATGATCGTGATCGTGTGAATGGCTATGGTCATGGCTGTGACCGTGACCATGTTCTTCAGCAAGCTGGCGATAACTACAACCATCACATTCCATCATCTTGCTATCGGCATCGTCACCACTGGCCTGATTAACGCGCTGATTAAGTAGCTCATAGATTTCAGGTTCAAAACCGAAATACTGACCATGTGAAATAGCGATTTGTGGATACTGTTGTTGTAGTCGAGTTACTTGGCAATTAATCCGCTCGATTAATGTGCCGGTAAACAAGTAATAGGGCAGGATCGCAATTTGTGTCATGCCTAGTGCAACTTGTTTTTGTACCACAGCTTCAAGGCGAGGATAGGTAATACCAGTGAAGGCAATATCAATATTCTCATGATCCGTTTCATCAAATAACCAGCGCGCTATTTTAGCGATCTCACCATTGGCAACACGATCAGATGAGCCACGGCCCAGAATAATGACACCCGTGGTTTTCGGATCAGGCATGTCTAGTTTTTTCATTACACTAAGTAGGCTGCGCTTTAGAATACTAAGGATTGAATCATTAGCACCAAGGTGAGAGGCGTAAATAAATTCAACCTTGCTATGGCGCTGACGGGCTTCATTAATGTGATGTGGAATTTCCATTTTCACATGACCGGCTGCATTTAAAATGAGCGGCACCACAATAACGCGATCAGCATCTTTCGCCGCATTATTTAGACCATCATCTAGCAAGACATCGGCAAATTCGATAAAGCAGGTTTCAATTCGCCATTGTGGATTCATTTCTTTCCACTTAGCAGAAAAACGATCTATCTCGTCATTGCCTGGTGTGTGACGTGATCCGTGACCGACCAATAATATAGATGTATTCATGATGCTGTTTCCTGCTGTTTTTTTACTTTACGAAAGCGATGACTAAATTCTTTATCGTAAAGTTTCGATTTTTTTAACTCTGGCCACTGCCGTGCGCCGATAGTGGGGCTAGCAATGATCATGGCTTGGCTGGTAATTTTTTCCGCAATACATTTTTCACGAATGTTACTAATCGTACCGTGGACAATTTTTTCCTCGCCTGGCCAGCTTGCTTTGTGGACAACCAATATAGGTGAATCTTCATGCCAACCGGCGGCAAGCAGTTCTGTTTTTACTTTCTTTAATAATGTAATGGAAAGAAAAATACACATTGTGCAATGATGCTGCGCCAATTCTTGTAGTGATTCACCTTCGGGCATCGGTGTGCGGCCTTCGGTGCGCGTAAGGATCACTGTTTGCGTTACTTCAGGTAGTGTTAAACTTTCAACACCTGCAGCAGCCGAAGCCATGGCAGATGACACTCCCGGTATAACACCGACATCGATACCCGCCGCATCGAGTGGTTGCACCATTTCAATCAATGCGCCATACAAACCGGGGTCGCCAGTTTGTAAGCGTACGACGATTTTATTTTGTGACGCGTGTTTAATTAACCAGTTTGTAATCTCATCAAGATTCATACCTTTAGAGTCTTGTATCTCACAGTCTTCTTTTGCCCAACGCATTGCTGCTTCTGATACCAATGAACCCGCAAACAAGATCGCATCGGCTTTAGCAATAAGACCTTGGCCTTTTACCGTCATTAATTCTGGATCACCGGGGCCTGCGCCAACGAACCATACTTTTGCTGTGTCGAGTTTATCGTTCATGGCATAAACAAGCGTGCGCTTGCCTCGGGATTAGAAGGGAAGTACATATGGAGATACGAGGCATGCAATCTGTCCTGTCGATAAATAGCTTCACCACGGCCACGTTTGCGTGAACTCTTACTTGTTGCAACAGCAGTGAGTTGGGTGTTCATGGTTGAATGATGAAAAGTATGGCCGTGCATTTCACCCTCAGGTAATTCAACGCTGTGCATGCCGAGGTTGGCAAGGCGTTGTTGCATTTTTGCATGGCCATTTAATAAGCCAACCATATTTTGTGATTGGCCTTCTTTGTCGGTCAATGTTTCAAGTAGGTAAAGCATGCCGCCACACTCGGCAACAATCGGTTTGCCTTGTTGTTGATGCTGCTTAATCGCGTCATGCATGGCGGTATTGTTACCAAGACCTTCAAGGTGTAGCTCTGGATAACCGCCAGGGAAGTAAAGACTGTCGGCTTCGGGCAAACCATCATCATCAAGTGGTGAGAAGTAACTCAACTCAGCGCCCATTTCTGTTAGCAGCTCAAGATTGGCTTTATAAACAAAGGCAAAAGCAGAATCACGTGCAACAGCGATACGCATGCCTTGCAATGATGTTGCCGGTGTTGATGTTTCAACAGGCTCGAAGTGAACCGGCGTAGGTTGGTAGTCAAAGCCTGCATCAATAAAGTGTTGCTTGGCCGCATTGATGCGTGTGTCGAGATCATTAATCTCGTCAGCTTGCACTAAACCAAGGTGCCGCGATGGCAGTTCGCAAGCACTATCACGTGGTAGTGCACCTATATAAGGTATAGTGTTTAAACTTTCCGCAAGCATGTCACCGTGTCCCGCACTGGCAACACGATTGGCGATGACACCGGCGAATGGCATGTCCTTGCGATAATGTGCAAGGCCATAGGCAATTGCACCGAAGGTTTGCGCCATGGCGGTTGAATCAATCACAGCCAAAACAGGTATTCCAAATAGTTCCGCCAGATCGGCACTTGAGGTTGTGCCATCAAACAAACCCATGACACCTTCAATCAAAATAAGATCAGCTTCACATGCCGCTTTGTATAACAATTCTCGGCAATGTGTTTCGCCACCCATCCAAAGGTCAAGTTGATAAACGGGTAGGCCACATGCCTGTTCAAGAATCATCGGGTCAAGAAAGTCAGGGCCGGTTTTAAAAACACGCACCTTCTTACCTTGTTCTGCATAAAGCCTTGCGAGCGCAGCGGTCACGGTTGTTTTACCTTGACCCGATGCTGGTGCGCTAATCAGTAAAGCAGGGCATCGAGTTGCATTCATAGCTCAATCCCTTTTTGCGCACAGACACCTGCTTTATAAGCATGTTTTGTATTTTGCATATCGGTAACGGTGTCGGCGATATCAATCAGTTCGGGTTGCGCGGCACGGCCGGTAATAATCACGTGTTGCATGTGCGGACGTTGTTGCAATGTTGCCAGCACTTTATCAAGTTCGAGGTATTTATGTTTTAGGGTGATATTTAATTCATCTAATACAACGAGGTCATAATTGGCATCGGCCAAATATTCGCTGGCCTTTTGCCATGCAGCTTCAGCAGCTTGAATATCACGTTGGCGATCTTGGGTTTCCCAAGTAAAACCTTCACCCATGACGTGGTAATCATTTTGTAATATTTTTCGGAAGAATAATTCTTCGCCAGTGGCATTTTTACCTTTACCAAATTGAATGACGGCGACGCGCATCTCATGACCCAATGCGCGGGCAACCATACCAAAGGCAGCACTGCTCTTGCCTTTACCGTTGCCGGTGTGGACAAGGATAATGCCGCGTTCTTCGGTGGCCTTGGCGATACCTGCATCGACAACCGCCTTTTTATGCTGCATACGTTGTTGGTGGCGTTGGTCAGCGTTAGTCGTCGACATAATTAAGCCGCGGCTCCTGTTTTACGCAACAGGTGACCAGAGGTGCTGCCAAGAATAAGCCAGAAGGCAGCATTGGCTAATGCGCTGGCAATAATAAAGTCATGGCGCAATTGTTCGGGTGCTGAACTATATGCTTGTGCGGGAACGGGGGCACCAATGACATGCGGCATTGCAATAAATATCAACCCAAGACTTTTTAATAGGATATTTTTCGCAAAGACCAATAGACCTAGACCTATTGCGGTGGAAACGACGGTGGCAACCCACCAAACCTGTTGGTAATAGAGTGGTGCACCGAGTGTACCGGGTAGCTTAGGCGTTAACCCAAGTGCGGGGGCAACAAAAAAGCACAGATAGCCAGCCACACCCCAGAGTAGGCCTTTACGTAAACCAGCGTGTTTACTTAAGGTGATAGCACTCGCAAGGATCATGGCAAAACTGATGCCGGCCAGCACATTGGCAAGTAATGTAAACAAATGACGTTCAACTACGTCATCACTGTGCGCATCCGCACTGGCATGTTCATGTTGTGTAGGCGTGCCGGCCTCATGGCTTTCTGCTTCTTGGATAAGCGGAATAACCTGAAGGTGTTGGACAGCTGTAAACAGAATGCCTGTTAATGTGCCAGCGATAATGGCAGCAAACAAAATACGACGTAACATGATTTTCTAGCCTAGTGGCAAGGGAAGCTCATACCGTGACGTGTATCGTGTGATGCATTATGTACAGCATTGTTATTGCCTTGAACGAAACCAACACCGGCTAACATAATAATCCCAAGTGTTAATGCGACAGCAGCAGTGATAAGTCGGCTACTTAGAGTTTGTGTGTGACTTGAAGCAGTTGTTACGTGGTTCATGCATGTTCTCCTCGAACAAAATATTATTTAATTTTTCTGGAGGAGAGTTTTGAAAGGAAGTCGCGCTTATTTCCTTCTGACAGCTCGCCCTCCGCAGTGTCAAAACATTCTTTGGGCCGGTCTCCGGACTCACGAGTGGGCTAGTTCCCTAATCTGCGCCTTCCCATGCCGTAGCACAGTGGCGAAATGCAGATATTTACTCGTTTACCGTTGCGGGGGCAGTATCGGGATTGTCTCTGTGTAACCCTATTTTTATAGGGTATGGAACGCACCGATTTTCCGTTTCATCCTTTGAGTGAAAGCTCGCAGGACACCTAAAGTAAGTTGTTGTAACGTATATGGGAGTAGGGGGTTTGTCAAGAAATCAAAGCTGAAGCTGGGTTTTCAAAAGTTGTTTATTGGCGGTACTTTTCTTCTTATCTTATTGATTAGAAAGGAGACTATCGAATGGTGCCGAAGAGAGGACTTGAACCTCCACGGGGTTACCCCCACATGCACCTGAAGCATGCGTGTCTACCAATTTCACCACTTCGGCATATGCGGCGGGACTTTAACGATTGGCCTGATTAATGTCAATTCGGCGAAGTGAGTTCCCTAACTCTATATACAATGTCACAATAGGCTATGACAAAATCAAATAAGCCAGCTGATCCGCACTCCCAGCGTGAAGCCGAGAAATACCAACGTCCCATTCCAAGTCGTGAATTCATTTTATCGGTCTTAGCCGATGCAGATAAACCACTGACATTTAGGCATTTAGCTAGTGAATTAGGGCTAGATGAAGACGTTGACCACATCGCCTTACAACGGCGCTTGAATGCAATGGAGCGTGATGGGCAATTATTACGTAACCGCCGAGGTGGTTTCTGCCTGCCAGAACGGTTAGATCTCGTGACAGGGAGAGTCACGGCACACCCCGATGGGTTTGGTTTTTTAATACCGGACGAGGGTGGTGAAGATGTATTTATGACCGGTCGCCAGATGCGCAGTATTTTGCATGGTGATCGCGCGATTGTACGTGTCACTGGTGTTGATAGACGCGGGCGTCGTGAAGGTGCGGTGGTTGAGGTTATTGAACGCAATACCGAATCGGTAGTCGGTCGCTATCACGAAGAATCGGGCGTGAGTTTTGTTGTATCAGATAACCCACGTTTGCAAGATATTAATATTCCAGTTGATCAACGAGGTGCGGCGAAGGCCGGTCAAATCGTTGTCGTTGCGATTACGCAGCAACCCAATCGACGTTCACAACCTATTGGTCGCATTAGTGAGGTGTTGGGTGACCACATGGCACCCGGTATGGAAATTGATGTGGCGATTCGTTCGCATGGTTTGCCACATGAATGGTCTGATGAAGTGATGCAAGCCGCGGCTAAATTCGGTGACAGCATTCCTGAAACCGATATTGCTGATCGTGAAGACTTGCGTGAAATGCCGTTAGTGACCATCGATGGCAAGGATGCACGTGATTTTGATGACGCTGTTTTTTGTGAACCGCATGGTAAGGGCTGGAAGTTAGTCGTCGCGATTGCGGATGTGTCGAGCTATGTTGAGACGGGTGATGCCTTAGATAAAGAAGCAGTTGAACGTGGTAACTCTGTTTATTTCCCGCAACGTGTTATTCCCATGTTGCCAGAGAATTTGTCAAATGGCTTATGTTCACTAAACCCCGATGTAGATCGCCTGTGCATGGTTTGTGAAATGCATTTCAGTGCCACCGGTAAATTAGGTGACTATCGATTTATGCGTGGGGTGATGCGTTCACATGCACGTTTAACTTATTCGCAAGTCGCAGCAATGCTGGTTGATAAAGATGCCGCATTACGCAAAAGGTATAAAGCCGTTGTTCCGCATCTTGAGAATCTATATGGGCTTTATGCAGTATTGCGTAAAGCGCGCGACAAACGCGGCTCAATTGATTTTGATACGACTGAAACGCGTATTGAATTTGGTAAAGATAAAAAAATTGAACGTATATCACCGGTTGTAAGAAACGATGCGCATAAGTTGATTGAAGAATGCATGATCAATGCAAATATCGCGGCGGCACATTATTTATTAAAGAACAAAATGCCAACGCCATTCCGTATTCATGATGGCCCACAAGGTGAACGCTTAAGTGACTTGCGTGATTTCCTTACCGAACTCGGTTTGACCTTGGGCGGCGGTGAAGATCCAGAACCAAAACATTATGGGCAATTGTTGGCGAAGATAGTCGATCGACCTGACTTTCATTTGATCCAAACTGTATTGTTGCGCTCACTACAACAAGCGGTGTATTCAACTGAAAATATAGGCCATTTTGGTCTTGCGCTTGAACACTATGCGCACTTTACATCACCTATTCGACGTTACCCTGATCTGATGGTACATCGTGCTATTCGTCACCTTATTGCCGACGGTAAACCAGCAGGATTTAAATACAGTGCAGCGGATGTGCAGCGCATCTCTGAACACAGCTCAATGACAGGGCGCCGTGCAGATGAAGCGACACGTGATGCAGTTGCATGGCTGAAATGTGAATACATGCTTGAGAAGGTGGGTGATGAATTTGAAGGGACTATTAGTGCTGTAACCGGCTTTGGTATTTTTGTTGAGCTTG
>Ga0316207_10004182_pt1 | contig 12737 bp, 13 predicted proteins | sample 6weekpyrite_MG_FD_204943 | JGI IMG/M metagenome (GOLD analysis project Ga0316207, IMG submission 204943) | Microbial mat bacterial communities from mineral coupon in-situ incubated in ocean water Damariscotta River, Maine, United States -... | ecosystem: Environmental > Aquatic > Marine >... | reverse complement strand
ATTATGCCTTATCACCGGGAGCTTGATGCGCTGCGTGAAGATGCGACTAAAGGCGTGAAAATCGGTACAACTCGCCGTGGTATTGGCCCTGCTTATGAAGATAAAGTAGGACGAAGGGCTCTCCGCGTTTGTGATTTGCAGTCACGAGAAATGGTGGAAGCGCGTCTTGAGGTAGCACTAACTCACCATAATGCATTACGTAAAGGCCTGGGTCATGAAGCAATGGATGGTAAAGCCATAGCTGATGAAGTGATGGCTATTGCTGATCAGATCTTGCCCTTTATGAGCAATGTTTGGCGCACGCTTGAAAATGCCGCTTCTGATGGAAAACGTATTTTGTTTGAAGGGGCTCAGGGTACTTTGCTGGATATTGATCACGGCACTTATCCTTATGTAACGTCTTCAAACACCATAGCCGGACAGGCTGCTGGTGGTTCAGGCCTTGGCCCAAACAGCCTTGGCTATATTCTCGGAATTACCAAAGCCTATACAACCCGAGTAGGGGAGGGGCCTTTCCCAACTGAACAAGACAATGAAATTGGTGAGTTCCTTGGTACTAAAGGTCATGAGTTTGGTGTTGTAACCGGCAGGAAACGTCGTTGTGGTTGGTTTGATGCAGTTCTTGTGCGTCAAAGTTTGGCTGTAGGTGGAGTTTCAGGCATTGCCCTTACTAAACTGGATGTCCTTGATGGTATGGAAGAGCTGAAAGTTTGTGTTGGTTATAAGCACAACGGCGAAATTGTTGATTACTTACCATACGGTATGGAAGATCAAGCTAATGTTGAAGCTGTATACGAAACACTGGAAGGTTGGAGCGAAACGACTTTTGGTGCACGTAGTTGGGCGGATTTGCCTGCTCAGGCTGTAAAATATATCCGCCGGATTGAAGAACTAATTGGTGTGCCTGTAGCGCTTTTATCAACAAGTCCAGAGCGCGATGACACGATTCTAGTAAAAGACCCTTTCAAGCCATAACCACGTTTAATTAATAGAAACGCCGCTAAGCTATTGAGACTTGCGGCGTTTTTTGTTTAATTTTTGTTTTTTTTATGAGTAAGATTCTATAGTCTTCAACTCTGCTAATGCATTATTGAAAGATAATTGCGGGGAAAATGTGGTTAGTTCGATGGTTGTGGGGGCCAACGTGGGAATGAGGAAAAGCACTTGAGTGGTGAATCAACACCAGTTCCAGGTGGCCAGAGTGCGTTTGGGGAACGGTACGACGTTATTACAGCATCACCTTTGCCGGAGTTTAATTCTCTAGGCGGTGATGCCTTTATGGCAAAGGATAAGAAGAACAAGAGCGCAGATATATTCGCGATTGTTCATTTTCCTACCGTACCTATTCGGAACGACCTGTATAAGCCTTTTAAGGCGCGTCCAGTTGTTAATATGGTTAATCCAATTGACCGGGGCTTGATGAATGTTTCTCATGGGGGAAGCAAGCAACGGTTGGTAACTATATTTACACGGCCAACCGGCGGGGCCCTAATGGGGGAAGATGGCTCTCTTCATCCTCGCATGAATGCCAACAGGCTACGTCAGAATGCAGTACTTTCTGCCCTAAAGGCTTTTGCAGCACTTCATAAACGTGGCCAAACCCACCGCATGCTGAAGCCAACTCACATGTATTTTGCGTCTCCTGATGGTGATGATATCGTTATTGGTGAGTGTTATAGTGCGCCTGCAGGCTATTTAAACGCCTTTGCCATGGAGCCTTTGGAGTTGGCTCTCGCTGATGACACAACGCGGGGTGTTGGTGAAATATCGGCTGATTATTATCAGTTGGGTGCGGTATTACAGTGTCTTTACTTTGGCGAAAAGCTTTGGGAAAGCCGTGATCGCGAAAGCTTGGCAATGTCGCGAATTAATCAAGGCTCTTATTGGGCGCTATCAGGTGGGCGGGAAATACCTGGTGCTTTGGGTACATTGATCCGCGGGTTAATGGCTGACGAGCTTGATGAGCGTTGGGGTGCTGAAGAGGTGCTGGACTGGTTTGAAGGCATTGGTAAAAGCAAGCGTACCAGTATGGCAACATACACCATGAGCCGTCCGAGCACTTTTAAAGGGGTTGCTTATGTTGACCGCCGTTTATTAGCAGATGCTTTGGGGAAAGACCCTAAAGAGGCAGCTGTATTTATCAAAAAACTAGATTTTCCATCTTGGGTGCAAACGTCGTTTCGAGAAGAAATTTTCAGTGAAAGGCTGGAGTACGCACTAAATGTCCGTCCGTCTGAGGGCTATAGTGGGCCACGAGCTGACGATTATAAAATGGTGGCTAGGGTTTGTGCTTTTCTTAATCCTATCGGACCAATTTATTATAAGGGCCATGCCGTAATGCTGAATGGTATACCAGCCCTTTTCGCTGACTGTTTTGCACGAGATGACCGTGAAACCATGACGACAATATTAGAAATGTTTGATTCTAAGTTTATTAGTGCAATGGTAGATATTGTTGGCGATAAAAACACCAAGTTACAGTCAAGTTTCAATGCATTTGGAAAAATTATGCACCATGGACCAAGTAAGCAACTTGGCCGTGGGCTAGAACGTGTTCTCTATGAACTTAATCCGATATTGCCGTGTGTCAGTCTCAGGTTCAATAATGTTTGGATTGGTTCCATGGTGCAAATGATGCGGGCCCTTGACAGATTGGCAGGATCTGGGGGCGGTAAAAACATATTACTGGATAGGCATGTGGCGGCTTTTTGCGCTGCACATGGTTCTGACCTTGAACGAGAGTTTAATAATTTAGCAGCGGCACAAAGCAACCCGGCTAAATTTAATAGCCTGACTGCCGAGTTTTTTGGTATGTTACAGAGAACATTGAAGCTTGAGCCATTACCTCACTTGTCTGAAAAGCTAGTTGATGGATTAGCTCCTGCGGTGAAAAATCTAAAAAATAAAAAACGTAGAGAGCAAGTTCAGACCGCCTTGGATAAATTGAAAAAAGGCGGGGAAATATCAAAGCTTTCCACCGATGTAAACATGACTAAAGTGCAGGCACTTGATGCACGTGAATTTTCGCAGGCGGTAAATCTTGTTAGTAAACTAGACCGCGAGAAGCTGAAGCTGGCAAAAAAAGTTACCCCGGCAGATACCGAAGCAAGAAAAAAAGGCTTCTTGGGTGCAGTATTAGTTGCCACAGCAATGTTTACATTGGTTTCAATTCTTTCGTTTATGAAAGCTTAGAGAATGGCAAAAAAACCAACAAATAAACCAGTAAAAAGGCGAGTGCCCCCTCGTCGTAGAAAGTCTTCTGGTGATGCCAGTGCGACCGGGATAATATTTCTTGTCGCGTTAATTTTATTAGGCTTTTTCAGTAAAGAATCAGCAATGCTTGTTGCCGTTGGAATTTTACCGACGCTAGTGCTTGCCTTTACAGGGAAGGGCGATAACAAAACTCGTCGGGTAGTAACTGTTGGACTAACAAATTCTGCAGGTATTTTACTTTTACTTGGTGAAGTATGGTCTAATCCTGGTTCATTTGAGCGGATAATAATAAGCCCCAATAACTGGATTATTATGTGGGGATCTGCAGCAATTGGATATGCTTTAAATTACGTTGGGCCGATGATCGCAGCGATAGTGATTCAGGGGTTGGCGCAGGACCGTATCAAAAACATTAATCAGCAAAAACAAGATCTGGTTGAGCTATGGGGCCATGATGTTCTTGGTAACAAAGATGATAATAAACCTGATCTGGGAATAAGACAGCCTCGCCGTCCTATTAATTAGGGCGATAGATTTAGATCGCCCTAACCGTTGTTGTAACCAGATTAAATGTTACCGCAGGTTCAAGTTGCCTTTACCTGTCTCACTTGCTGCTAGCCTAATTGCTTTCTGGACTTTTTCAAAAGCACGAACTTCAATTTGGCGTACACGCTCGCGGCTCACTCCGTATTCAACCGATAATTCTTCTAGTGTTTTTGCAGGATCAGACAGACGCCGTTCAGTCAGAATATTTTGTTCTCGCTCGTTTAGGCTTTCCATAGCTTTTGCAAGAAGCTCCAAGCGCTGCGTTCTCTCTTCGTTATCTGCCGTCACGGTTTCTTGGTCAGGTTCTTCGTCTACAAGCCAGTCTTGCCATTCCCCCTCGGTATCTGCTTTTAGGGGAGCATTTAAGGAGTGATCATGTGCTGACATCCTGCGGTTCATAGAAACAACATCACTTTCCGCGACATCTAGTTTCTCTGCAATTTTAGCTACATTTTCAGGCGTTAAATCGCCTTCCTCAACAGCTTCAATCTGGCCTTTAATTCTGCGCAAATTAAAAAATAGTTTCTTTTGGGCTGCGGTCGTTCCAATTTTTACCAAGCTCCAGCTTCTCAGAATGTACTCCTGAATTGATGCTCTAATCCACCACATTGCGTAGGTGGCAAGACGAAAGCCTTTTTCTGGATCAAACCTTTTTACTGCCTGCATCATGCCGACATTGCCTTCAGAAATTAGATCAGCAACAGGTAGGCCGTATCCTCGGTAGCCCATCGCGATTTTGGCAACAAGGCGCAAATGGCTTGTCACCATCTGGTGGGCGGCATCACTATCTTCATGCTCAGCCCAAGCCTTTGCCAGCATATATTCTTGATCGGCTTCCAACATTGGATAGGACCTAATCTGCTGTAAGTAGCTACTAAGGCTACCTTCAGGGGATAAAGTAGGTAAATTGCTGCTATAAGACATAGTTCCCTCGCCTGTTTTTATACCTGCCGCATAATGCCATGGCCAATGCGCAAAAAACGCTAGACCCGATACGGGGCCAGCGCTTCAAGTAATTCTTTTATATCATATGGTAATTCGCTCTCAAATTTAAAGAGCTTACCTGATATCGGATGCCTAAATCCGAGAGACAATGCATGAAGGGCTTGCCGTTTAAAGCTTTGAAGAGCGTCTCTTGCAGGGCCTTTAATACGGTTTGAAAGCCTGTTTGAGCCCCCATAAACGGGATCACCCACAAGGGGATGGCCAATATGGGCCATATGGACACGAATTTGGTGGGTTCGGCCGGTTTCCAGTTGGCATTCTATTTGTGTGGCAAGGGGCGTACCTGCCTGTGCGAAAGAGGCAAGTTGTTGGTAATGAGTTGCTGCCCACTTTCCTCCGCGTTCTGTTACAGCCATTCGTTTGCGGTCAACAGGATGCCGGGCAATATTACCCTCTATTTTACCTGTTGGAGGCATAAGGTGTCCTTTGCAAACAGCAATGTAACGGCGTTCGGTTGTGTGATCAGCAAATTGTTCAGCAAGGCCATTATGCGCTTTGTCATGTTTAGCCATTACCAACAAGCCACTAGTTTCTTTGTCGATGCGGTGCACAATGCCTGGGCGTTTTACACCGCCTATGCCAGAAAGGCTGTTGCCGCAGTGATATAATAACGCGTTCACAAGGGTGCCTGTTGGGCTTCCGGGGGCAGGGTGAACCACCATACCGGCAGGTTTGTTCACAACAATTAAATGTTCGTCCTCGAATATCACATCAAGAGGAATGTCTTCTGGAGTTGGATCTGCGTCTTCTGCTTCGGGCATACCAACAACAAACACTTCGCCTGATTTGACGCCGTAAGACGGGCTCTTTATGGTCTTTCCTGCCGCTGTAATGTTCCCCTCTTTAATAAGAGCTTTGAGACGGGAACGAGAAACATCTGGCAATGCGTCAGACAAGAGCTTATCAAGCCGCATGCCTACCGTTTCGGCGGTTACTGAAATTTCTACTGTGTCGCTCATGGAGACTGTTATGACCGCAGCGAAACAAAATGTCACTGAAAATGGCACCGAGCAACATAAGGCCCCTTTTGGCTTGAAGTTGTTGGTGGTTGGTTTGGGGATTGCAATCGTTATTATGCTGGGCCTTATCATTTTTAAGGTGATTGCTGGTGACCATAAAAAGACTAAAAAAACAGAGTTGCCATTGCAGCAAGTGTCCGAAGCACAGCCTCAAATATCCAGAGTTATAGAAAGTGTAACTGGGATAAACTTTAATCTGACAATGAAGCGCCCTGCGGGTAGTGATTTGATTAGTGCCTCAACCACGGCAACAGAAATTATTTTGCATTTTAAAAGTGCGCAGGCAGACACAATTGTTGTGGTGAACCGCAAGACTGGAAAAGAAAGCCGCCTTACGGTTTCAAAATGATTGTCATTCTATCCGAGACTATCGTGAATAGCCTTCACCGAGAGGCCTTGCGACAGGCACCGGATGAAGCTTGTGGTCTTCTGCTGGGTGAAAAAAAAGATGAAACTATTGTAGTTTCTAAATTTATATATTCTAAAAATGTTACGGTTAATGACCCTCGGCTCACTTTTGAGATTGATCCACAAATACACTTTAGATGTCAAAAAGAGGCGCGAGCCGGTGCGCCTGCTATAATTGGTGTGTGGCATAGTCATCCTTCATCAGCAGCAGTGCCTTCAAAAACTGATGTAGAGTGCTCTGTAGAGGGTGGGTGGGTTTGGTTGATAACAGGCAAGCAAGATTCAAGCTGGAACACAGCGGCATTTTTAACTGCTAATACTGACCCAAAGTTTTTTGAGATGCTGGAAATTCGGCCTCTTAATCCATAACTTAAATAGCTAGTTTTCCCTTACGGTATAAAGACATTTGAAAAAGGCCAGACCAAACCTATAGTCACATGGAGTTGAGTAGCTCTTAGTGGGAGGGAATATAGTGCTAGGACAAATGCAGGATTGGCCACTTTTGGTGTCCAGATTCTTGGAACATGCTGCGATAAATCATCCTAAACGGGAAATCTTTTCTATACTGCCTGAAGGCGGTGAGTTCCGTTATAATTATGAAGGTTTGTCTCATCGAGCAAAACAATGTGCGCAGGCGCTTGGGCGGCTTGGTATCCAAAAGGGTGACAGGGTAGGGACACTTGCTTGGAATACGCATCGCCATATGGAGATTTGGTTCGCCGCTTCTGGAATGGGGGCTGTCACTCATACCATCAATCCTCGCTTATTTCCTGAGCAACTTATCTATATAATGAACCATGCCGAAGACCGGGTATTGTTTTTGGATGTTACATTTGTCCCTCTAATTGAGAAGATAGCCTCTAAGCTAACGACAATTGAACATTTTGTGGTGATGGTTGGCAAAGACCATATGCCAAAAACCAGCCTTGAGAATGTCATTTGTTATGAAGACTTTATTGGTGTGGAAGACGGCGATTATAGATGGCCTATTTTTGATGAAAATACGGCTTGTGGCCTTTGTTATACGTCCGGTACCACGGGTAATCCGAAAGGTGTTTTATATTCACACCGGTCTAATTTCCTGCATACGCTACTTGCCACTTCAGGGGATACGCTTGGCATTACGGCCTTAACAATAATTTTGCCTGTCGTTCCTATGTTCCATGCCAACGCTTGGGGAGTTCCTTATGCGGCTGCGGCATCGGGTGCTAAACTTGTACTTAACGGCCCTGTGCATGACCCTGAAACCCTGCATATGCTTATCGAGCGTGAGAAGGTAACTATGGCTGCGGCTGTGCCTACTGTTTGGATGGGTATGCTTAAATACCTGAAAGCAACAGGTAAAGATTGTGTGGACCTTACAACAGTTACAATTGGTGGTTCCGCTGTTCCTCGCTCTATGATCCAAACATTCCAGGAAGATTACGGCGTCCGTGTGAATCATGCTTGGGGCATGACAGAGCTTAGCCCTCTTGGCAGCTTAGGCAGTGAAAATGGCGCTATCCAGCATTTGGATACTGAAGGCAAGCTTGACGTACAGTGTAAGCAGGGCCGCCCTGTGATGGGTGTTGAAATGTGCGTAAAAGATGATGACGGCAATATGTTGCCGCGTGATGGTAAAAGTTCTGGCCGGTTGATGGTTAAAGGGCCTTGGGTCATTGATACCTATTATAAATCGGATGGTGGCAATATTCTGGATGAAGACGGCTGGTTTGACACTGGGGATGTCTCTTGCATGGACGAATATGGCTATATGCAGATTACTGACCGTGCGAAAGACGTAATTAAGTCTGGTGGTGAGTGGATCAGCTCCATTGATCTCGAGAATGCTGCTGTTGGCCATCCCGCAGTAGCTGAAGCTGGTGTAATTGGTGTGTACCATCCTAAATGGGATGAACGTCCTTTACTGGTAATCGTTGAAGAGGAAGGGCAGAGTATCGACTATGCCGAAATGACAGCGTATTTGGCAGACAAAGTTGCAAAATGGTGGCTACCTGATGATATGCAAAAGGTTGATGAACTGCCTCATACAGCGACAGGAAAAATCTCTAAGAAGGATCTGCGTGACCTGTTCAAGGAATATAGCTTCCCTGATGCCTAAGGGAGGTTAAGCTAAAAACATGGGCCGTAACATCTGTGGTGTTGCGGCCTTATTATTTGTAAGCAGCAGCCATCCAGCGGAGAAGTTTGCCTACAGGGAAAATCCAGACCACACCGGTAATTAAGTAATAAATAACCTGAACGGCCATGTGGGTTTCAACAAGCATGTCGCCGCCTGCTGCGACAAGGAACGCATATCCAGCTAGTCCAAATATAAGGATTAGCATACCATAAAGGCTTCTAGCAGCAGGGCGTTCCGGTTCCATGATTATCCTTATTGTTGGCAGCGTGCTTTGGCTGCCATTTTGATGATACGTTTCGTCTCTGTCCATAACGGAAGCAATAGTGCTTCTTCAAGCGAAAAGAATTTAGCGTCTAGCGCATCACCCCCAGCTTTAAGTTCTCCACCTGTAAATTCGGCGCAGTAGTCAATCAGAGTGTAATGAAAGGCGATATCGCTGTCATTATGCTCTATGAAGTCTACAACGTCTATTAAATGGGTGACTTTTACTTCTAGGCCGGTTTCTTCCTTTACTTCACGTATCAGTGCCTGCTGGACAGTTTCACCCAGTTCCTGTGCGCCCCCTGGAAGACTCCACTCGCTTTTTTTAGGAGGCTTGCCTCTCTTGATCAGTAAAATTCTATCACCTTTGAAGGTAACTGCACCAACGCCAACATAAGGTCGTGTGGGATTTTTTCTTGCATCAGGCATAAGCGTGCTATGTGTTCCATTTGAAGGCGAGAGCTTTTAAGTTTGCTGTGAATGTTGGTGTGAGGCAAGGGTTATGTGCGGCCGTTATTCTATGACATCGCCTGTCGAGGAGCTAGGCAAGGCATTTGATGTGCCTGCGGAAGCAGATATTCCTCAACGGTATAATATCGCGCCGCGTCAGCCGGTTTTAATTGTTCGCAATAATGAAAAGAACTTGCGAGAACTCGTCGCCGTTGAATGGGGGCTGGTCCCTGAGTGGAAAAAAGAAATTGGCGATAAGCCATTGATTAACGCCCGAGTTGAAACTGTTTCTGAAAAACCTTCTTTTCGGTCAAGCATAAAACGCAAGCGCTGCCTTATTCCCTTCAATGGCTGGTATGAATGGAAAACTATTAATGCCCGCAAGGTTCCACATCTAGTGCAGCCAGCTAATGCTGGTCTGGCTGCTTTTGCAGGTGTTTGGTCCACATGGCATGGTCCTGGCGGGGAGCATTGGCTAGAAACAATGGCTATTTTAACAGGCCCTACTTTAGGGCCAATGAAAGGCCTTCATCATAGAATGCCTCTGGTGGTAAAACCTTCTGATTATGGTGCTTGGTTGAAAATACACGATCCTCTGCCACGTGGTTTTTTAGAAGAGTTTGATTTTGTTTCTGAACAAGGGTTTGAGTGGACACCAGTTAGCAGCAAAGTAAACAGTGTTCGTATGGAAGGGCCTGAGTGTATCGCCCTTCCTGAAGAAGAGCGCCAGCATACGTTATTTTAACTGGGCCGTAAGATAAGAGATTATGATGGATTATAGGGATAGTTCACAGCCTGTATATGTGAAGGTCGAAGGAGCAGTTGGTTATTTGCTGTTAAACAGGCCAGAAAAAAAGAACGCCATGTCTGAGGCTATGTGGGCCGCGATTCCTGGCGCAGTGAAAATGCTGGACCAAGATAAAAATGTCCGCGTTATTATCCTTACTTCAAGTTCAACAGGGGTGTTCTCTGCTGGTGCTGATATTGCTGAACTTGAACAGATTGCTGAAAATGCCGAGCGGCAGGAAAGTAACCGTGTGGCGATACGGGAGGCTCAACGTTCTCTGGCGCGTGCCGAAAAACCAACAATTGCGCAAGTTTCCGGGCCTTGTATGGGCGGTGGTTGCGGCTTAGCTTTACATTGTGATTTACGCTTTGCTTCAAAGAGTGCACGCTTTGGTATTACACCAGCAAAATTAGGAATTGTGTATCCCTTGAGTGATACCAAACAGCTTATGGAGTTAGTTGGGCCTTCACAGGCAAAGTCAATATTATTTACGGGCAGAGTTATGGGGGCCGAGGAGGCTATATCAATTGGGTTGATAGACCAAATTCATGCAGACAGTGATTTAGTAGAAAACACCAAAGAATTTGCTCAACAAATGGTCTCTGTCTCACAGTTTTCAATTCGGAATATGAAAGTTAATATTCGCCGAATCTTAGACGGTCAAATTGACGATGACGATGCTACCGCGGAGACTTTCAAGAAGGCGCAGGAAGGCATTGATGCAAAAGAAGGTATTCGCGCTTTTCTGGAAAAACGACCCGCCAAGTTTAAGTGGAATGGTGAAGATTAAGGACGTGTGTCGACTTGATGGATTCCAGGAATTTTATAAAGTGCTGAAATATGTAGTGCGCTGGTAAGGTAACCCAATGTCCCGCTTGTAAAAGCTATAAACCGTGCGGCGATATCCCCCTCAAATAGGCTGTCGATGAATGGCTCTGATGCGGCATTCAGGATAATATTAGCAAACAAAATGACAGCGAGTGATCCAACAATTGGGCGTAAGAAGAACCTGTTTCTTTTTATTGCTTCTGTCAGGTTCAATTTAATATCAATGCTGGCGGCAATAATGCCTGTATTGGCAGCAGCGGAAAAAAATATACTGATCCAGATGGCGGCAATGATGGCAAGGATGAGAACAAATCCGGTTATCGCGCCACTGATAGAAGCTAATATAACAGCGACAAGTGCGATTACTATAAAGCCGGCTATGGTGTAGAGTGTAGATGTAACTAAAAGCTGATAACTGTACCAGCCTTGTCGAAGGATGCTATCACGGCTTCCATCCCAAGGTAACAGGTTGTCTGGGTTTTGAGCACGGGCCCAGAACGGTAGTAAAAAACCAGATACAGCGAGTTGGCCCAGGTAGGCTATAGCTAGGGTTGGTATATGCAAACCAATCAGATCACTAAGGGCATTTAAGTCAGTTTCTGTTGTTTCCATAGAGCTTGTTTCAGCAGTTATCACTTTAATAGCAATAATTGCTGGTGTGTAGATTAGGCTGGTAAGTAATCCTGCAAAAATAGATAATAAAACTAATAGTTCACGACGTTGATTTGCTGAAGCAATTGCGGCACGAAGAAGAGGAACTAAAGTCGGCATATCATTGGCTCGCTGTTTGCTGGGTTAGCTTAGTTTGTCTTACTGCTTTACAGCAATCAAGCCCTAGACACAGTAGCAAGTTGCTTTGGTAAGCGTATGCCCTATCATCATGCATGAGATCAATGCACTTTAGGGCTTAGGGGGCTTTTTATGTTTGCAGGGAAAACAGTATGGATTACGGGCGCTTCTTCAGGGATTGGAGAAGCAACAGCGTATGAAATGGCTTCAGAAGGGGCGAAGCTTATTCTGTCGGCACGGCGAGAGGCTGAGCTAAACCGTGTGAAGGAAAACTGCGTGAGGAATGGGGCCATTGCCTCTGATGTTCTGGTTTTGCCACTTGATGTAACGGACGAGGCTTCCATGCCTGAAGTAGTTGCAAAGGCAAAGGCTTTTACTGGACGCATTGATATGTTGTTTAATAACGCAGGTATTTCACAGCGGTCTTTGTGTGTTGATACTGATATGGCAACATATCGTCAGCTTTTTGAAGTAGATGTGTTTGGTCAGATAGCTCTTACCAAAGAAGTGCTGCCAATTATGCTTGAGCAAGCTAGTGGGCATATGGCGATAACGGCATCAGTAGCCGGTAAGGTAGGGGTAAAACAACGCACAGGTTACTGTGCCGCCAAGCACGCAGTGATGGGCTTTTATGATGCCTTGAGGGCAGAGGTTGCCTCTGATGGGGTTTTTGTAACGACAATCACACCGGGCTTTATTCGCACGGCTATTTCGGAAAATGCCCTAAAGGGGGATGGAAGTAAATTTGGTGCTGTGGATGACAACATTAGTGGCGGTATGGATGTTACAGCTTGTGCCAAAGTGATAATGAAGGGCTTTAAAGCAGGTAAACGCGAGATTTCTGTTGGCGATGGACGTGAGATGAAAGCACTGTGGGTTAAGCGGTTTTTTCCAAATTTATTGTTTAAGATGATTGAAAAGATGGGATAAATACTGCCCATCTTTGGATATAGCTTGAGCGCAAAGGAAATAGTTTTTATGCGTCGAGGCGCGTTTCGTTTGTGCGGTTTCTATTTGGTATTAAGCGCTCCCACCAATTGCTGACGGTTGCTTCTGGCCCCCGGGGCTGGGGCCGTTCGAAATTATAGGCTGGCTGTCCGGCTCCAATATCTAAAAATTCAATGCCTCTTACTCGTTGATGATCAAGGATCAATCGATCATTGATGCTTTCGTAGGTGGGACGCTTTTCGTAAACAGTGCAGCCAACAATATAGGTGGGTGCGCCTAAGCTGTTGGCGAGGGGTAGGTATAGTGATGCGACATCAGCTGATTTGCCACTTTTTAGCGTTACTGTTTCACGTATTAGAAC
>Ga0316207_10004181_pt1 | contig 12741 bp, 12 predicted proteins | sample 6weekpyrite_MG_FD_204943 | JGI IMG/M metagenome (GOLD analysis project Ga0316207, IMG submission 204943) | Microbial mat bacterial communities from mineral coupon in-situ incubated in ocean water Damariscotta River, Maine, United States -... | ecosystem: Environmental > Aquatic > Marine >... | reverse complement strand
ATGTTTTATCATCGATCATAATCCAACACAAAGCAATGGAATAATAATGGACAATGATTCGTATAAAGATATGTTAGCAGCAGTACAGTCATTTCATGACAAACATAATTTCAAAGAAAAAGGTGGTGAAGAAATGACCTACCGGTTAGCACTGATGGCCGAAGAGCTGGGAGAAATTTCATCCTGTGTAACCAAAGGCAAACCACTGGAAGAACTCGCTGAAGAATGTGCCGATCTTTTAATTCTAATCATCGGTACCGCCATCGCTAAAGACTTCGATTTGAATGATGAGTTCTGGAAGAAAATGGAAAAGCTAATGAAACGTGAATCACGCATGGTTGATGGGCGCATTCGGGTATCGGAATTCCGAAATTGCTAGCAGTAATAAGTATCTAATACGGCATCTGCTATTGTTGATTTATTAGAACCTGCCTCTGTGGCAGATTTATTTCTTTTACACACAAAAAAGCCCTGACCAGCAGGGCTTTTTTATTGCTTTAACGAACCCGTTTTAGAACGTATAAGTTACAGCAAAGTAAGTACCATCAAACTCAAGATCCGTTGTATTTTGAGGTGCTTCTTTTAAATTCATTGTTACTGTGCGCTGACCTACTTCCAGACCCAGACCACCCAAGATTTTATAACGAACACGGATTTTAACATCGTTAATTTCATTATCATCAGCGCCAATATCTCTGTTAATTTCCATACCGGCAGATAAACCAGTAATTGGAATCTCAACTTCAGCCGCAGCATAGAGCATGATAACGCTGTCAGTCATGGCAATTGAATCATAACTACCATCAAATGCACGTTCTGCAAGACCAACATCTACTGAAATAAAGTTATCTAAAATTTCAAAATAAAGAATGCTGTCAGTGTGAGTTAGATCAACCAGACTAGCACCTGTGCCCACGGCCATATCAGTAGTCTGAATTTTTACATTCGGGATAAATGGAATAGGATGTTCAAAGGCAAAATAAGCCACATTGTTATCAGCTTCCAGACCTGCTGTGTTTTGCGTTCCTGCTGTTCCGGTTGTTTCTGACTGCCATACATAAACACCGGCGTCCAAACCTAAAAGTACTGCAGCACTAGCAGAAAATGATGAGCAAGCCAGTACTAATGGCAGGCAAAGTGATAATAAATGTTTTTTCATTGTTAAACTCCTCATTCCTAAACTTTATAATAATTCAGGAGGTTATGGGCAAATTCTAAAGTATAAGTTTAGATGATCGTTGTTAGTTTTGCCAACTTGATCTGACTTAAATTTAGTATTTTCATCGGTAAAAGCTCAAGTTTTATCTGCTTTATAATGACCAGATACAAAAAAGCTTAATCTAAGACACGTTAAAAATGCTTGAAATGTTTCACACTACAATTATTTTTTTAATTCACTCAGTGCATTTAACAAGCAATTTAACTGTTCAAAACTATGTTCGGCACTGAATGTGATACGCAACCTTGCGGTACCTTCAGCAACAGTCGGCGGCCTGATCGCGCCAATATGAATACCTGCCGCAAATAATTGCCGACTCATTTCTGTCGCTTTTTGGCTATCGCCTAATAATATCGGCTGAATCGGTGTGGATGAATCCATTAACTGATAGCCCATCTCCGAGGCAGACTGTCGGAACTGTTTAATCAACTCGGCCAGATGCTCACGTCGCCAGTTCTCTGACTGCAGCAGTTTTAAACTGGCGCGGGTCGCCTCTGCAAGAGCCGGGGGTGTCGCTGTGGTGTAAATATAGGTACGCGCATTCTGAATCAGCGTTTCTATCATATCCTCATCACCGGCCACAAACGCGCCCGAGGTGCCAAAGGCTTTACCCAGCGTACCCATCAATATAGGAACATCAGCCACACCGAGATCAAACTGTTCAATACAGCCCCGACCATTTTTACCCAGCACGCCAAAGCCGTGCGCATCATCGACCATTAACCAGGTGTCATTCTCAGCGCAGGACTTTGCCAGCTCAGGCAACGGCGCGATATCACCGTCCATACTGAACACACCATCGGTTAATAACAGTTTTTCTTTCTCCGAATATTTGACCAGCTGGCTTTCTGCCTCTTTCACATCAGCATGTGCATAACGGCTAAAACGGGCGCCGGATAATAAACCAGCATCAAGCAATGAAGCATGGTTTAAACGGTCTTCCAGCACCACGTCACCACGATCAACCAGAGCCTGTGCAATACCCAGGTTGGCCATATAGCCGGTGGAAAATAATAAACAACGGGGATAACCGGTAAATTCGGCGAGTTCTTCTTCTAAGGCATGATGGGCACTGCTATGACCATTGATTAGATGTGCAGCACCGCTACCGCTACCGTACTGGTCGATACCTTTTTTAAACGCTGCATTGATATCAGGGTGATTTGCCAGGCCAAGGTAATTATTGGAACAGAAGTTGATGACCTTTTTGCCATCGAGTACGATCTCGGCGGACTGAGGCCCCTCAATAATCCGCCGCTGCCGGTACAGGCCGGCCTGTTTTTTCTGTTGTAACTGATCTTTTAGTGATTTCACTAAAAAGGCTTATGCTGACTGGCTTAAGACGCCAGTTGTTCCGCCGACGCTGATGACTGATATTCGCTGGGCTTAATACCCAGTTTTTTCATCAGATTAAGATCGTGATTCTCATCCGGATTTTCTGTGGTCAGCAATTTATCGCCATAAAAAATCGAGTTCGCGCCTGCAAAGAAACACAGCGCCTGTGTCTCATCACTCATCTCGCTGCGACCAGCTGATAGTCTTACAAAAGACTTCGGCATGATAATGCGTGCCACTGCAATCGTGCGAATAAACTCAAGATGATCGAGTTTATCGGCATTAAACAATGGCGTGCCTTCAACCTGCACTAGCATATTGATGGGTACACTTTGAGGATGAACTGGCAGGTTAGCCAGTTGCTGCAATAAGCTGGCACGATCTTTTTCGGTTTCGCCCATACCCACAATGCCGCCACTGCACACATTGATGCCGGCATTACGCACATGCTCCAGGGTGTCTAAACGATCGTCATAACTACGGGTTGTAATCACTTTGTCGTAATACTCTGGCGAGGTATCCAGGTTATGGTTGTAATAATCAAGACCAGCCTCTTTCATGCGCAGCGTCTGTGCTTCCGTCAGCATGCCTAAAGTCACGCAGGTTTCCATGCCCAGACCTTTAACCGCCTTTATCATATCGATGACTTTTTCGAGGTTTTTATCAGTCGGGTTACGCCATGCCGCACCCATGCAAAAACGTGAAGAACCATTGGCTTTAGCTTCTGTGGCCTGATCAATAACTTCCTGAATTGGCAATAAACGCTCTTTTTCCAGACTCGTGTCATGTTTTGAGCTTTGTGAGCAATAGCCACAGTCTTCCGGGCAGGCACCGGTTTTGATACTCAACAGCGTGCTGATCTGCACTTCATTGGGATCAAAATTTTCACGATGAACCGTCTGTGCTTTAAATAATAAATCATTAAATGGCATATCCAGCAATGCAGCAATTTCTGTTAATTGCCAGTTATGACGTACAGCATCAGTCATCTTGGTTTCCTACGTATTCTTCAACGGTTATTTCAACATCCTGCCAGTCATCGCGACGAATGCGGTGTAAATCATAAAACGACCAGGGCAGCATAATCAAAACACCAACACCCCAGACCGCCGCGTAATACCACAGGCTTTCACGACCACCAGGGATAAAGGCACCTGTTGCTGCCAGCAAACCGGTTATAAAGTAAAAACGGTAGGCCGCTATCTGCGTGTAATGGCCGACTTTTTCCACTGGGTGATGCCGGTTCATGGCATAAATCACCATCGAGGCACCAAACCAGAAGATCACCAGTGGGAATGGAATCAGAATAGCGACGATATTACCCCAGTTAAACTGAGCGGCAGTACGGCGTGACTGCTCGGCTGTAATCGTTTTTGTATAGGTGACTTTTTCCACGAAACTATCCGCTGATGTTTATATATCGGTTATCAGACCATTTCACCCGCACACAGGCTGGCCTGAATGGTCAAGGCCGGCTATTATGCCATGCAGGGACGATTGTTTCATGGAAAATCAGATTAATGATTAAACGAATACTGGATATTCTCTACCCTCGGCGCTGTATCTTATGCTTATCCTCTGCTGCCTCACTCAGTCAAAATGATATTGATTTATGCCCCGATTGCCGCAATGAACTGCAATTAGTTGAACACAGCTGTTATCAATGCGGTATTCCACTGCAAAACACCTTAGCCGGACAATTGTGTGGCCAGTGCCTGCAAAAATCACCTGCTTTTGATCAGGTCATCAGCGTCTATCATTATCGGCAGCCTCTGGTCTGGCTGATTTCTCAAATGAAGTTCAATAAAAAGCTGTTGATTGCGCGCCTGTTATCGCAACTTATGACTCAACATTTACTCACCATCAAAAAGAACGGACAACTATCCCTTCCCGATGCCATTATCCCGGTTCCTCTGCATCATAAACGACAATATCAGCGACAGTTTAATCAGTCAGAAGAACTGGCTAAAACACTATCTGATGCACTTGGCATTCCGATTGATATTCAATACCTGCAACGTCATATCAACTCAGCACAACAAAGTGGACTGGATGCTAAACAGCGCAAAAAAAATGTGAAGGATATTTTTAAAGTTAATAATAAAAAGCAACGACACTACCGTCATGTAGTGATCGTTGATGATGTTATGTCTACCGGCAGCACCGTCAATGAAATTGCCCGGATTTTAAAACGAAGTGGCATTAAGCAGGTTGATGTCTGGGTACTGGCCCGGGCAGGTCGCCCGTAAAACATCCAGACGCAAGACTTTTGAGTTAATTTTATAAACTCGAAGTAACTTTAATCAGAGCCTCAAAACTCACCGGCTTTTCGATCACGGCAACCATGCCTGCCGCTAAACACGCATCTTTTTCACCGGCCATCGCACTTGCTGTCATACCCACTATTAATGCATCACTAAGCTGTTTATCTTTTATAATTTGACTTGCTTCGATACCGCTAATCATTGGCAGGTTGAGATCCATCAGAATCACATCAAAACAAAAACCTGCAGCGACATCAGACAATATGTTTATAGCTTTTTGTGCATTTTCAACCACAACAACTTCTCTGCTCTGTGGACTGAGCAATGTTTTTATTGCAACGCGACTAATTGCATCATCCTCTACCACCAATATTTTTAAATCACTGGCCGCAACATGCTTAGTGCTACTCTTTTCTTGTATCTTTTCTTTTACGACGGGCAAATTCACTTCCACTGTAAAACAACTGCCTTTACCTTCTTCTGATACAAGAGTAATTTTTCCCTGCATTTTTTTAATAATTTTATTGCAGATAGTTAAACCTAAACCAACGCCTTTATTAGCAATACGATCAGTCGACAATTGCTGAAAAACTTCAAATATTGTCTGCTGCTTATCAGCCGGAATGCCCACACCGTTATCTTTCACTTCGAATGTCAGTTTGCAAACTGAATCGCTGCATGGACCTGACACCCGAAGCTCAACCTCACCATCCGGAGTAAATTTAGCGGCATTAGATAACAAATTCACTATCACTTGTTTTAAACGCACTACATCTGCAAATAAAGCATCCGGTATATCAGATTGAATATCTGTTTTTAAACTGGCTGATGATTCCTCAAAAAAGACAGCGACTTGCTCAAGTATTTCATCAATCATTTCGCTGCTATTGAAGGCTACCGGATGCAGTTCAAACGTACCCGATTCAATTTTTGACAAATCCAGCAAATCATCAATCAATAACTGCAGAGACTGCCCCGAGCGCTGAATAGCATTCAGATAGAGTTTCTGCTGCCCACTGAGATGTGTTTTATCCAGCACATCAATCATACTGAGTACGCCATTCATTGGTGTTCTGATTTCATGGCTCATATTGGCAAGAAACAGAGACTTCACTTTATTGGCTGATTCAGCTTCATATAATGAATGGTTCATCGTCTGAATGTTTTTTTCCAGCAGCAAATTTTGTTCTTTCAGCTTGCGTTCATATTCCGACACATGCAATGCATGAGCTCGTGACAACAGACTGAGAATAATCAAAGCTATGACATAGGTAGAAATCGCAGTAGCTGAGATATGTAAATCTATAAACAACCCCGGAATAACAATACAAAGAATACAAAGCGCAGTAAAAACCAGACCACTGCGTACACCCAGCAGCATATAAGAAAGATAAACGGTTATATAGAACCAGACAATCCGCGCCTCATCGGTATTAACACTGATCAGTGCAACGATAAACAACAATAAGGTAGAGATAACAAACAACCAGGCAACCAGAGAAAAATTCGTTTTTTTCTGCCGGAAGTACCAGATTAAAACAATATTAAAAAAGGCAAAAAGATAATCCGCAACAGGTTGTATTTCACCTATTTTCATCAGCCCCTTATCACCCAGAAAACCGATAAGCAGCCCGAAAAAAACACCTATTATCAGAAAATAATTAAGTAACCGGAAACGAAAAACAAGATGCGACTCTCCGGGCTCGAACTGATGTTTACTGCTGAGTAACTCTCTGAATTTTATCTTAGTTATCATATACAACAGAAACCTGTTTGCAGAAAAGCTCTCACGGCTTACTCGAGCACCAGCTGTTCACCAATCACATTCATCAGATTATCGAAGATAATGGGCTTTTCAACCAGGGCATCCATACCCGCCTCAAAATAGCTTTCTTTTTCATCATTCATTACGCTGGCAGTCATACCAATAATCGGTGCATTAGTTAATCGTTTTTCTTTAATTTCCCGGGTTGCTTCTACACCATTAACAATCGGCATATGAATATCCATCAATATCACATCAAACGATTCTTTTTGTAATACATCAAGCCCCTGCTGACCATTCTCAACTGAAACAACGCGGTGCCCCTTAGCTGACATTAAAGCAGTAACAGCAAGACGACTGATATTATCATCTTCAAACACCAGTACATTCATCTTCTGATTTACACTATGCGATGTACCACTTTCTGCTATTGTTTCTATTTCAATAACCGGCAGTACAACATCGATTTTGAAACAACTACCAACACCTTCAGTTGAAGTCAGCTTAATCGAGCCATCCATTTTCTCAATGATCTTATGGCAAATTGCCAGCCCCAGACCAACACCCTTATTAGCAATTCTTTCGGCTGAAACTTGCTGAAATACTCCAAAGATAGAATCCTGTTTTTCTACCGGTATACCAATACCATTATCTTCGACTTCAATAATAAAACGAAACCCCTGCTCTACATATTTCCCGTGAATACGTAGTTCTACTTCACCATCGGGGGTAAATTTTGCTGCATTGGCGATCAGATTAACAACCACCTGTTTCAGGCGCACAGCATCCACATATAAAGACGCGGGTAAACCTTCCTGAATATCCGTACTAAAATGTGTCGAGACTTCATCAAACAATGGTTCAACCTGATTTAAAATATCTTCAATCACATCCCAGGTTTTTACTTCATACAACTGCAGATTAAATGTACCGGATTCAATTTTTGATAAATCCAGCAAATCATCAATTAATACGAGCAACGAATCACCCGAGCGTTTTATAGAATCCAGATAACTTTTTTGCTGATCATCAAGTGATGTATTTTCCAGCACCTGCGCCATACTCAGCACGCCATTCATCGGTGTTCTGATCTCATGACTCATATTTGCCAGAAACAAACTTTTTACTTTATTAGCAGCCTGAGCCGTCGCCAGCGCCAGATCCATTTCCTTTATATTATTTTCAAGCTTTAAATTCTGTTCACGCAGTTTCGTTTCATATTCAGCCACATGTAATGCATGCGCACGCGCCAGCAAACTAAGAACAATCAGTGCAAACAAAAAGGTGGATATTGCAGTATCAGTTATCTGCAAATCGATCGTCATATGTGCACTAACAACTATTGCAATAGTCAGCAGAGTAAACATGACACCTGCACGTATACTCAGCAGCATATAAGCAATATAAACTGAAATATAAAACCAGACGACCCGCGCTTCATCAGTCGGCACATTAATAAATGCAATCAGGTATAACAAAAGTGTGGTTAAAACAGCAACCCAGGCCACCTGAGTATAATGTGATTTATTCTGACGCAAATACCAGACCAGTAGAATATTGATCACAGCATAGATAAAAATCACGGCAGACTGTTCGCTGCCGATTTTCATAATATCCTGACTACCCAGAAACGCGACGATAAAGCCAAAGATGACGGCTACCATCATAAAATAGTTCAGTACACGGAACTTAAAGGCCAGATGTGTTTCACTTGAACGAAACTGATGTGTGCTAGTTAAAAGATCTCTGAATTTCATTAGTTACCGACTTATTGTTGAAATTTAAAGCCGTCCCTTTCTTCGGTCTGATTCTTTTCGCTGATTACTGAGATAACAATCCTGCTCTGAGTATATCAGGGCATTTGCTTCATAAATAGCCATCAACAAAAATCCATTTCTCAGGTATCATAGGCGCAAATCAAAAACAGGTCATACTATGAGAATTGTCAGTGCTAACTTAAACGGGATCCGAGCGGCTGCGCGCAAAGGTTTTTTCGACTGGTTTAAAACACAGGATATCGATGTGTTGTGCATTCAGGAAACAAAAGCACAGGAAGATCAGCTTGAAGACGCGCTATATCACCCTGAAGGTTATCACTGCTATTTCCATGATGCTGTCAAAAAAGGCTATAGCGGTGTTGCCATCTATAGCCGTATCAAACCAAAAAAGATTATCAAAGGTATTGGCTGGTCAGACATCGATAATGAGGGACGCTTTATTGAGGCTCAGTTTGACGGTTTAAGCGTTATTTCTCTATATATGCATTCTGGCTCTGCCAGTGATGAACGCCAGCAGGTCAAATTCGACTTTATGCGGCGCTTTGGTGAATATATGAAGGCACTACGTCGTAAGCGACGTGAGTTCATCATCTGTGGTGACTGGAATATTGTGCATAAAGAGATCGATATCAAAAACTGGAAAGGTAATCAGAAAAATTCCGGTTGTTTACCGGAAGAACGCCAGTGGCTGGATTATGTATTCAGTGATGGCGAGCATGAAAAAGATGGCCTCGATTATATAGATGCCTTCCGCGAAGTTAATAAAGAACCGCATCAATATACCTGGTGGTCTAATCGAGGCAATGCTCGTGCTAATAACGTTGGCTGGCGTATTGATTACCAGGTCATCACACCCGGATTACAAGGCACGGTTAAAGCTAGTAATGTCTACAAGGAAGAATGGTATTCTGACCATGCACCGCTGACTGTCGATTACGACTACGACATTCAGGGCTGATGAACACACAAACGCCAATCAGCTGGAAAGAAGCCTTTCTGGTCTATAGCAAGCCCCGCGTAGTGGCGATGCTGTTTCTCGGCTTTTCTGCCGGGTTACCGTTTCTACTGGTGTTTTCGACATTGTCGGCCTGGCTCAGCGATGTCGGTACGGAACGTACCGTAATTGGTTTTTTTAGCTGGGTGGGTATCACTTATTCCATCAAAGTATTCTGGGCACCGGTAGTTGATCGCCTGCCATTACCTTTTTTAAACCGTAAACTGGGTAAACGCCGCAGCTGGATGTTACTGGCACAATGCGGTATCGCAACCGGGTTATTAGGTATGGCACTGACTAACCCTGTTACCGATCTTTACCTGATTGCTGTATTTGCCTTGCTGGTGGCTTTTTCATCAGCCACTCAGGATATCAGTGTTGACGCCTACCGTATTGAAGCACTGGATAAAATCTATCAGGGTGCCATGGCCACAACCTACGTTTTAGGTTACAAACTGGCATTACTGGCTGCCGGTGCCGGCGCACTCTATATCGCGCATTTCCAGAACTGGAGCATGGCTTATTTTGCCATGGCGGCATTAATGGCTGTAGGTATTGTCACTACGCTGCTCATCAGCGAACCCGAAGTCATTAAAGACGATGCGACCTTAGAACGCGAAGCAAAACTGGAGCACGCATTAAATATTGATAAGTGCAGCGGGTTTGTGCAACGAATTTCCGCCTGGTTTGCCGATGCGGTTATCGCTCCGTTTGTTGATTTTGTTCAGCGCAATGGCAAAACAGCATTTACCATTCTCGCACTTATCGCGGTTTATAAAATCAGCGATATCACCATGGGCGTTATGGCAAACCCGTTTTATCTTGATCTGGGTTTCAGCAAAAAAGAAATTGCCGATGTCACTAAGCTGTTTGGCTTTTTTATGACCATCGCCGGCGCTGCCTTAGGTGGTGTTATGGTCGTGCGCTACGGCATCATGAAACCACTGGTACTCGGCGCAGCACTGATCGCCTCAACCAATTTATTATTTGCCTTTCTTGCTGTTAATGAACCCAGCACTGTGTTCCTGGCAGTGGTTGTCAGCGCGGATAATTTAAGTGGTGGTATTGCCACTTCAGTATTTATTGCCTATTTATCCAGTCTGACCAATACCGCTTACACCGCTACGCAATACGCTTTATTCAGTTCATTAATGACCCTGCCGGCAAAAATTCTCGGCGGTTTTTCTGGTTATGTTGTGGATACGCAAGGTTACTTTAGTTTCTTTGTTTATGCCGCAATACTGGGAACACCCGCTATAATTCTTGCCATTCACCTGCTGAAGAAACAAACTCAAAATGGCTAAACTGCTTTTTAAACTAAAATCTGTTTTTGATGATGAAGCTGACGACATTAAAAAATTGCTCAGTGATAACCAGATTGATTTTTATGAATCACCCGGCGGCAACTGGGGCATCTCAATGCATGCTTTATGGCTGAAAGATGAATCACAATTTGTTCAGGCAAGAGAACTTATTGATGTCTACCAAAAAGAAAGAACTCAGCGTATACAGGAAGAAGTCCGGCAGCAACGTGAAAACGGTGAATTTGAAACATTCTTTCAGCGTATAATAAACCGTCCCTTACAATTCTTTATTTATGCGGCATTTATTATTTTTTTACTTTATATCTCTATCATGCCTTTTCTTGAAATTGGCCAATAACAGCAAAGGTTTAACAACAAATGAAAACTACTGATATACAAAAAATTCGTATCGATATTCAGAGCCAGGGGAACAGTGCTCTGTCTTTAATGATGTCCCGTGATGGCAACATGATGCGTCAGGGAAATGGAAACTTTCCGGCTAATGAATTTGTCGGCTGCAGTGACATTGACCCGAATATCTTTCTGCAGTTAATCGAAGATTTAGATGAGGATATTTTTAAATTTGCTGCAGTCTATGACCACCCTAATAAAGCTGGCCAGCCCATCACTTACTCAATAGCTTTTCAGGATAAAGATGAAAAGAGTCTGGTATTCGAATTCCGCTTTGGCACCGAAACACCTGATACCGGCGAATTACTACCTTATTTCGAAAACTTTATCTCTAAAGCCATTATTCTAACCAATGACTGGTACGCGCTCGAAGAACAGGAAGACAACCAGCATTAAGGCTTATTTTTTTCATTCAATGCACTAAAACTGTGTTTATTTATGTTTCAAACAATTAATCAACACTATTGCTACATAGCTCTTTGACATCTATCACCTATATCAAAGCGAACTCCGCTTTTTATATCCCCTGTATCTAACTGCTGTGAAGTAGTGTATTTCTTGTTTAAATATGCCCCATAGAACAAAAAAAATATTAGTTGTTGAAGATAATCGTGCCATCAATGAAATGCTGGTTTCCAGTCTCCAACAAGAGTTAAACATTGAAATCGAATCCGCTACCACAATGGCTGAAGCGCAGACTTGCGTTTAGCAGCATTTAATACGGTCACGATTGGTCTTAAATACGGCCATAAACTGGCCAACAACCAAACCATCAGTACAAGACTGGAAATGATGCTGCAAGCCGGCAATTCGCAACCTACGGATGCCATTGGCGAAGAAAACAATCAGGATATTCACCCGGATTTATCGGCCACTATTCTGCAATTCAGCTACTCTTTTATCTGGTAATGACCATATAACAAATTTTTACCTCATATACACAAACAAAAAAGGGACTCTTTGCTATAATTCACGGTCTTTGCCAGCTTAAACAAGATTCTATAGTTTCATGACACCTGATATTTCAAAATTTAAACTACCCAGCCCTTCTCCTGAGGGCCTACAAATCATGGAAATGCTATCCGAGGTTTCTGTCGATCTTTCGATATTATCAGACGTAATCAGTCGTGATCCAATGCTGACCGCTACTATCATGAAGTATGCTAATTCGCCGATGTATCGCCGTGTTATCGAAATTAAATCGGTTGCTAAAGCGGTCAATATGCTGGGTTTAAAGAATGTCGCTACCACCATTCTGATCGCAACTATGCGCAGTTTTAATAACCCGGCAACCAAAGCCAGTGAGTCTATCTGGGAACACTGCATGGGTGTATCTGCACTAGCTAAACTGATCGCCAAAAAAACGGAACGTAAGCTACAGGACCGTGTTGAATTTTTAGCCACCATGCACGACATCAGCGCCATGGTACTGGCCTCTAATCATTCGGACTACGATCAGGTATATCAAACAGCTCTGGATAGTCAGATAGCACTTGACCAGGCAGAAAAAGAAGCTTTCGGCTACAGTCATGACGATATTTCGGCTGTCGCTTTAGCAAAATTAAAGCTACCTGATGATCTGACAGACCTGATTAACTACTTCCACCAGCGCCCTGCTATCACCAGCATTAATACTGACGATGATAAAATACTGGCTATTTTATCACTGGC
>Ga0316207_10004180_pt1 | contig 12743 bp, 9 predicted proteins | sample 6weekpyrite_MG_FD_204943 | JGI IMG/M metagenome (GOLD analysis project Ga0316207, IMG submission 204943) | Microbial mat bacterial communities from mineral coupon in-situ incubated in ocean water Damariscotta River, Maine, United States -... | ecosystem: Environmental > Aquatic > Marine >... | reverse complement strand
AATACAATACGTTTCGGGACTTCTCTTCTTCTAGGCATCGTTCTTAACCCTTAGGTCGCTTAGCGCCGTACTTAGAACGGCCTTGTCTACGATCACTAACACCACTGGTATCCAGCGTGCCGCGTACGGTGTGGTAACGCACACCTGGTAAATCCTTAACACGACCACCACGAATCAGTACAACCGAGTGCTCCTGAAGGTTATGTCCTTCACCGCCGATGTAGGTTGTGACTTCCTGACCATTGGTCAGACGCACACGTGCAACCTTACGCATCGCCGAGTTCGGCTTTTTAGGTGTCGTTGTATAAACACGTGTACACACGCCGCGTTTCTGCGGACAAGCTTCTAAAGCAGGTACTGTACTTTTCTCTGCTTTGCGCTTACGTGGCTTACGCACTAACTGATTGGTTGTGGCCATTAACTCTATTCTCCAGCCCTAAATAAACGTAAGCGCTCAGCTTTAGTGGCTGAGCGCTTACTCAAAATATGTTCCGCTTCCGATCCGGATGGAGATAAATGTCCACCAGGTCAACGAAGGCGCGTAATTTTAGGGATACTGAGCCTCCCTGTCAAGACGTTTCGAGGGGCAAAAGCCCCCCGAAACACATACTCGCTATGACTTTTGCAATTATTCTGCGGTTGTCTGCTCAGTATCGTCCGCAACTGGCTCTATTGTAGGCATTTCTGCTTCAAAGGCCGGTGCTTCAGTTTCTTCATTTCTTTTACGCTGACGCTCTGCATGGTAAGAAAGCCCAGTCCCAGCAGGGATTAAGCGACCCACAATCACGTTTTCTTTCAGGCCGCGCAGACTGTCTTTCATGCCTCGAACCGATGCTTCGGTAAGAACACGCGTAGTTTCCTGGAAAGATGCCGCTGAAATGAAGGATTCAGTTGCCAAAGAGGCCTTGGTAATACCCAGTAACATACGTTCGTATATTGCTGGCTGGCCATCTTTCGCTTGAACACGCTCGTTTTCATCCAGTACGCGAGCCAATTCAACCTGCTCACCCTTAAGGAATTTAGTGTCGCCACCTGAAACAATCTCGGCCTTACGCATCATTTGACGCACAATAACCTCAATATGTTTATCGTTAATCTTCACACCCTGCAGGCGGTAAACTTCCTGCACTTCGTTAACGATGTAATTAGCCAGCGCACTGACACCCTTCAAACGCAGGATATCGTGTGACAACGGCGGGCCGTCAACCAGAACTTCACCCTTTTCAACGTGCTCACCTTCAAACACGGTCAAGTGGCGCCATTTCTGGATGCCTTCTACATGTGGCTCGCTACCATCGGATGGTGTAATAACCACATTGGTCTTCGATTTGGCTTCTTTACCCATACTGATGGTACCGGAGATTTCCGCCATCACTGCTGGATCTTTCGGCTTACGTGCTTCAAACAAGTCAGCTACACGAGGCAGACCACCGGTAATATCACGTGTCTTCGATGATTCAACCGGGATACGGGCGATAACATCACCCACCTCAATATCATCACCATCAACAATCGTCACAATTGCGTTAGCAGGCATTGGGTACTGCGCTGGAATTTCAGTGCCAACAATATTGAGTGGTTCGCCGCTGGCGTCCATCAATTTAATTGTTGGCTTCATGTCTTTGCCAGCCGCACCACGTGTCTTTGGATCCGTTACGATGGTACTGGCCAAACCGGTTACATCATCTGTTACCTTGTTTACAGAGACACCTTCAAGGAAATCTTCAAACTGGGCCTTACCTGCCACCTCAGTGATAATTGGGTGAGTATGTGGATCCCATGTAGCAACGATATCGCCACCAGTAATCTTGTCACCATCAGCAATCGTTAACACTGCACCGTAGGCAATACGGTAACGTTCACGGTCACGACCGTTATCATCAATCACAACCATTTCACCCGAACGAGAGACGGCGATTAACTTGCCATCTTTGTTCTCAATGGTTTTAAGGTTGTGTAAACGAACACTACCGCTGGTTTTAACCTGAATATTGTTTGCCGCAGCTGAACGCGATGCTGCACCACCAATGTGGAAGGTACGCATTGTTAACTGAGTACCCGGCTCACCAATAGATTGCGCTGCGATAACACCCACAGCCTCACCGACATTAACAAGGTGACCACGCGCCAGGTCACGACCGTAACAAGTTGCACAAATACCATGGCGTGTTTCACAGTTAATAGGTGAACGTACTTTAACTTCGTCGATACCCATTTCTTCAAGACGATCAACCCATGTTTCATCGAGTAACGTACCTGAAGGAACACCGACATCTTTACCGTCATTGATCATGACATCTTCAACCACAACACGACCAAGAACACGTTCGCGTAATGGTTCAACAACATCACCACCTTCAATCAGTGGCTGCATGTATAGACCTTCAGTTGTGCCACAATCATCTTCAACAACAACCAGATCCTGCGCGATATCAACCAGACGACGCGTTAAGTAACCCGAGTTCGCTGTCTTCAATGCGGTATCGGCCAGACCCTTACGAGCACCGTGAGTCGAGATGAAGTACTGAATTACGTTTAGACCTTCACGGAAGTTCGCCGTGATCGGCGTTTCAATAATCGAACCATCCGGTTTTGCCATCAAACCACGCATACCGGCAAGCTGACGAATCTGTGCGGCACTACCACGAGCACCTGAGTCAGCCATCATGTAAACCGAGTTAAATGAATCTTGTTTAACCGTTTCACCCTTGGCTGTCTTCACTTCGTCTTTACCAAGTTTATCCATCATCGCTTTGGCAACCTGGTCATTCGTATGTGACCAAATATCAACGACTTTGTTGTAACGTTCGCCGTTGGTTACCAGACCAGAGGTGTATTGATGCTGGATTTCACGTACTTCTGATTCAGCACGAGAAAGAATATCAACCTTGCTTTCAGGAATAACCATGTCATCAATACCGAAAGAACAACCTGAACGTGTTGCGTATGTGAAACCGGTGTACATCAGCTGATCGGCAAAGATAACCGTTTCTTTCATACCGACGTTACGGTAACACTCATTCACAAGGTTTGAGATCGCTTTCTTGGTCATCGTTTTGTTAATCAAATCGAAAGAAAGACCAGGTGGTAAAATTTCAGACAGGATTGAGCGGCCGACTGTTGTTTTTACACGGCGCATTGCAGTGGTTTTATTACCATCCGCATCAACAATGACTTCCTTAACACGCACTTGAACCATGGCATGCAATTCAACAATCTTGTTTGTGTAAGCGCGATGTACTTCATCAACGTCCATGAAGAACATGCCTTCGCCTTTGGCGTTAACACTTTCACGGCTCATGTAGTACAAACCTAATACTACGTCCTGTGTCGGAACAATAATCGGTTCACCATTCGCTGGTGATAAAATATTGTTGGTCGACATCATCAAGGCACGTGCTTCAAGCTGTGCTTCAATTGACAACGGTACGTGTACAGCCATTTGGTCACCATCGAAATCGGCGTTAAAGGCGGTACAAACTAATGGGTGTAATTGAATCGCTTTACCTTCAATGAGTACAGGTTCGAAAGCCTGAATACCCAAACGGTGAAGTGTTGGCGCACGGTTTAGCATGATTGGGTGTTCGCGAATCACTTCTTCGAGAATATCCCAAACTTCTGGTCCTTCACGTTCAACCATTTTCTTGGCTGCTTTAATCGTCGTTGCCAGGCCACGTAATTCTAATTTTCCGAAGATAAATGGTTTGAATAACTCCAGCGCCATTTTCTTAGGTAGACCACATTGGTGCAGCTTCAAGCTTGGACCAACCACGATCACAGAACGGCCAGAGTAATCTACACGTTTACCGAGCAAGTTCTGACGGAAACGACCCTGCTTACCTTTAATCATATCGGCAAGAGATTTAAGCGGACGTTTGTTGGTACCGGTAATCGCTTTACCGCGACGACCATTATCAAGTAGCGCATCAACCGCTTCTTGTAACATACGTTTTTCGTTACGCGCGATAATATCTGGCGCATTCAAATCCATTAAACGCTTGAGACGATTGTTACGGTTAATCACACGGCGGTATAAGTCGTTCAAATCAGATGTTGCAAAACGACCACCATCCAGTGGTACTAAAGGACGCAGTTCTGGTGGCAGTACTGGCAACACCGACATGATCATCCATTCAGGCTTGTTACCTGATTCAACAAACGCTTCCATTAGCTTGAGGCGTTTAGTCCATTTCTTGATTTTAGTTTCTGAACCGGTCGTTGGCAGGTCTTCACGAATCTGGGCAATTTCAGCATCCAGATCGATGTCTTTTAGCAGCATTAATACCGCTTCAGCACCCATGCGTGCATCAAACTCATCGCCATTTTCTTCAATCGCGTTCAGGTATGCTTCTTCAGAAAGCAACTGACCTTTTTCAAGAACAGTCATTCCCGGGTCAACAACAACGAAGGCTTCAAAATAAAGTACGCGTTCGATGTCGCGCAAGGTCATATCAAGCAACAAACCCATGCGTGATGGTAATGATTTCAAGTACCAGATATGTGCAACCGGACTTGCAAGATCAATGTGCGCCATACGCTCACGACGTACTTTAGCCAGCGTTACTTCAACGCCACATTTCTCACAAATGACACCACGATGTTTAAGGCGTTTGTATTTGCCACATAAACATTCGTAGTCTTTTACTGGACCAAAAATTTTGGCACAGAACAAACCGTCACGTTCCGGTTTAAAAGTACGATAGTTAATGGTTTCCGGCTTTTTAACTTCGCCAAAAGACCATGACCGGATTTTCTCCGGAGATGCCAGACCGATTCGAATTGAATCGAACTCATCAGTCTGTCCTTGTTGTCGTAAAAGATTTAAAAGATCTTTCATATCACTAGCCCGCCTAAAATAGGAGTCATCCAGTAGTTAGTCTTGTTCAAGTTCGATGTCGATAGCCAAAGAACGAATTTCTTTCAACAGTACGTTGAAGGATTCTGGCATACCGGCAATCATATGATGATTACCATCAACAATATTCTTATACATTTTGGTTCGACCATGAACATCATCTGATTTCACTGTCAGCATTTCTTGCAAGGTGTAAGAAGCACCGTAAGACTCAAGTGCCCACACTTCCATTTCACCAAAGCGCTGTCCACCAAACTGAGCCTTACCACCCAGCGGCTGCTGTGTGACCAGACTGTATGGTCCAGTTGAACGTGCGTGCATCTTGTCATCAACAAGGTGGTTCAGTTTCAACATGTACATGTAACCAACGGTTACAGGACGTTCAAACTTATCACCTGTGCGACCATCAATCAGTGTTGTTTGACCTGAGCTTGGTAACCCAGCCAGTTCCAACATACGACGAATATCAGTTTCAGCAGCACCATCAAATACCGGTGTTGCCATTGGAACACCGCCACGAAGGTTATGTGCCAATTCTAAAATTTCTTCGTTACTGAATGATTTAAGATCTTCCTGCTTACCGCTGGAGTTGTAAATCTTGTCCAGGTAATCACGCATTTCTTCAATCTTGCATTGTGCATCGAGCATATCGGCAATCTTGAAACCAAGACCTTTCGCAGCCCAACCAAGATGTGTTTCCAATACCTGACCCACGTTCATACGTGAAGGTACACCCAGTGGGTTCAACACAACATCAACCGGACGACCGTCTTCGCTGTATGGCATATCTTCAATAGGCACAATCTGTGAAATTACACCCTTGTTACCATGACGACCCGCCATCTTGTCACCCGGTTGGATGCGGCGTTTCACAGCAAGATAAACCTTAACCATTTTCAGTACACCAGGCGCGAGATCATCACCGGTGGTGATCTTGGCTTTCTTCACGTCGTAACGTGCATCGAAATCCTTGCGTTGCTGTTTGTACTGTTCAGCTAATTTTTCAAGCTTGGCTGCGGCATCTTCATTATGCAGACGAATATCAAACCACTGGTCACGTGGTGTATCTGCAAGATAAGCCTTGGCAATCTTTTCGCCCGACTTCAGACCGTTTGGACCACCGCTTGCCTGTTTACCAGAAAGCAGTTTTTCAGCACGGTCATAAAGGTCGTTTTCAAGAATACGTAACTGGTCATTAAGATCTTTCTTAACCTGTTCCAGTTCGGCATTTTCAATTTCAATCGCGCGAGCATCTTTTTCAACGCCATCACGTGTAAAGACCTGTACGTCAATAACCGTACCGACAGTACTTGACTTAACGCGTAGTGAATTGTCTTTCACATCCGAGGCTTTTTCACCGAAGATAGCACGCAGGAGTTTTTCTTCTGGTGTTAACTGAGTTTCACCCTTCGGCGTTACTTTACCAACCAGAATATCACCCGGCTTAACTTCTGCACCGATGTAAACGATACCTGACTCATCCAGCTTGGAAAGCGCAGATTCACCGACGTTAGGAATATCGCCAGTAATTTCTTCTGGTCCTAATTTGGTATCACGAGATATACAGGTTAACTCTTCAATATGAATCGTTGTGAAACGGTCTTCTTTAACGATACGTTCCGAAATAAGAATCGAATCCTCAAAGTTGTAACCATTCCATGGCATGAAGGCAACCAACATGTTTTGACCCAGAGCCAACTCACCCATATCAGTAGAAGGACCATCAGCCATCACGTCACCGCGTGTCACCACATCACCATTTTTAACCAATGGATGTTGGTTAATACAGGTGTTTTGATTAGAACGCGTGTACTTGGTCAGGTTATAAATATCAACACCTGGCTCACCGGCAATCGTTTCGTCATCGTTAGCACGTACCACGATACGACCCGCATCAACGGTATCAACAACACCGCCACGACGGGCAACAACGGTTACGCCTGAGTCAACCGCAACTGTACGTTCAATGCCTGTACCTACCAGCGGCTTATCAGCGCGCAACGTTGGAACGGCTTGACGTTGCATGTTTGAACCCATCAAGGCACGGTTAGCATCATCGTGTTCCAGGAATGGAATCAACGCCGCCGCAACCGATACAATCTGACGTGGTGATACGTCAATGAAGTCAACCTTATCCGGTGTCGACAAAGAGAATTCATTCAGGTGGCGACAAGAAACCAGCTCATCCTGTAATACACCTTTAGCATCTACTTCAGCGTTCGCCTGCGCGATGATGTACTTACTTTCTTCAATCGCCGAGAGATATTCAATGTCATTGGAAACCTTACCGCCCACAACTTTTTGATAAGGCGTTTCAAGGAAACCGTATTCATTGGTACGCGCATAAACAGCCAATGAGTTAATCAAACCAATGTTTGGCCCTTCAGGTGTTTCAATTGGGCAAACACGACCGTAATGCGTTGGGTGAACATCTCGTACTTCAAAGCCTGCTCGCTCACGTGTTAAACCACCCGGTCCTAATGCAGAAATACGACGTTTGTGCGTCACTTCTGAAAGCGGGTTGTTTTGATCCATGAACTGTGAAAGCTGTGATGAACCAAAGAACTCTTTAATAACAGCAGAAACAGGCTTGGCGTTAATCAGTTCCTGTGGCATCAAACCTTCACTTTCAGCAATGCTCAAACGTTCTTTAACAGCACGTTCTACACGAACCAGACCTACGCGGAACTGGTTTTCAGCCATTTCACCGACACAACGCACACGGCGGTTACCGAGATGATCAATATCATCAACAATGCCTTTACCGTTACGAATATCGAGCAATGTTTTAATAACCGCGAGAATATCGTCGTTAGAAAGATTGCCTGAACCGGTGATTTCTTCAACGCCAACACGACGGTTGAACTTCATACGGCCAACCACAGATAAGTCGTAACGTTCAGGGTTGAAGAACAGGTTATTAAATAAGTTTTCAGCCGCATCCTTGGTAGGTGGTTCGCCAGGACGCATCATGCGATAAATTTCCACCATTGCTTCTAATGGTGTAGTTGTCGCATCAATTCGCAGTGTTGTTGAAATGAATGGACCACAATCCAGTTCATTGGTGTAAAGGGTTTTAATATCCGTTACACCGGCTTCCAATAACTGCTCTAATAATTCTTCGGTAATTTCAGCATTCGCTGCTGAAATTAACTCACCTGACTCGGTATCAACGATGTCATGTGAAATTACTTTACCCATCAGGTATTCGTTAGGCACGCCCAACTCTGTGATGGCCGCTTTATCAAATTCACGAATGTGACGAGCAGTAATACGACGTCCTGCTTCAACGATAACTTTCTTCTTCGCCTTCATATCAAACATGGCTGTTTCACCACGTAGACGTTCAGGCACTAATGCCAACACTGATTCTTCAGCACCCAGGGTGATTGAATCAGTATCGAAGAACATATCGAGAATTTCTTCGTTATTGTAACCAAGCGCACGCATCAAAATTGTGACGGGCAGCTTGCGGCGACGATCGATACGTACAAAGACGTTATCTTTAGGATCAAACTCGAAGTCTAACCATGAACCACGGTAAGGAATCACGCGAGCATTAAATAACAGCTTGCCTGATGAATGGCTTTTACCTTTATCATGGTCGAAAAATACACCCGGTGAACGATGTAACTGGGATACGATAACGCGTTCTGTACCATTAATAACAAAGGCACCAGTGTCTGTCATAAGTGGCAATTCACCCATGTAGACTTCCTGTTCCTTAATATCCTTAACGGGCTTTTCTGCTGCACTGGAATCTTTATCGTAGATAACCAGGCGCAATTTAACGCGTAACGGGGCTGAGTAAGTAACGCCGCGCATCTGACATTCTTTCACGTCAAATACCGGTGTACCGAGACGGTAACTTACATACTCTAAGGCAGCACTGCCTGAGTAACCAACGATTGGGAATACGGATGAAAAGGCTGCATGCAGACCTCTATCCTTGCGTTCTTCAACAGACGCACCGGCCTGTAAAAAACTGCGATAGGAATTGACCTGAATAGCCAATAAATTAGGCACGTCCATAATACCCGGACGTTTGCCGAAACTATTCCGAATCCGCTTCTTTTCAGTAAACGAGTACGCCATCTCGAACCCTCAGCAATAATAAATTCTGTAGTCTCGCCCAGTCTTAATATGAGCAAAGACAAAAAGGCAGCGGACGGGTGATCTTTTGATCACCCGCCACAAACTGCCGCTTTGTGGAAAATGCTAAACGCACGTAAAGCTTATTTAAGCTCTACGCTTGCGCCTGCTTCTTCCAACTGCTTCTGTATATCTGCAGCTTCGTCTTTAGTAGCGCCTTCCTTAACAGGAGCAGGTGCACTTTCGACCATAGCTTTGGCTTCTTTCAAGCCAAGACCTGTGATGCCGCGAACAGCTTTAATGACAGCAACTTTGTTGTCACCAAAACCAGTCATTACAACATCAAACTCGTCTTTCTCAGCGGCAGCACCACCAGCATCACCTGCAGGGGCAGCAGCCACTGCAACAGGTGCCGCAGCACTAACGTTGAATTTTTCTTCCATTGCTTCTACAAGATCAACGATCTCAACAACAGTCATATTTGAAATAGCTTCTAGGATATCGTCTTTGCTGACAGCCATGATTATTTCTCCAAAATAAAGTTAAGTTTATTATCAACCACCAAATGGTAAGTTGATTCCAAAGTTTTAAGCAGCTTGTTTCGTATCTCGAACCGCAGCCAATACACGAGCCAACTTGTTGGTTGGTTCTGCAACAGTGCGAACGAACTTGCTGACTGGAGCCTGCATAACACCTGCGAGCATGCCAAGAGCCTGGTCGCGAGTAGGCATTTTGGCCAACGTTCCAAGTTGTGAAGCATCCATCAATCTGTCACCAAGAGCGATGCTCTTAACAATCAGTTTGTCGTTTTCCTTCACAAAATCATTGAAAATACGTGCCGCAGCAGCCGGATCCTCTTGCGAGAATGCGAGTACTAACGGACCCGTCAATGAGTCATTGAGACAAGCGTAATCGGTACCTTCAAACGCACGTCTTGCGAGCGAGTTTTTAATGACGCGCATAACAACATCTGACTCACGAGCTTGCTTACGCAGTTCGGTCAGTTTGTCTACGGTCAATCCACGATATTCTGCTGCAATAACAGAACTCGTACTCGTCACAATTTCTGCGACTTCAGCAACGATTGCCTTTTTTTCCTCAAGGTTCAGCATTTTGCTTCGTCCTCTAGGTTGATATTGGAAACACCATAATTTTCATTACAGCCAAGGCATCATGCCTGGTTTCCTTTTCATTAAGGATACCGAATATAAAAGGTATCCCACCATTGTACGGTCTGGGTTAGCACCGTCTACGCAGGCCAGCATAGATTCCTATTAAGCATTGCGAACATTCCCTGATCGCTTTGCACCTACGGTCTTTGACAGACTCCGTTGATTCTCATCAACACAGTCCCAAAGTTTTTTTGTGACCAGCCCTTACTTAAGTTCGAGGCTTGATCTATCTACTAATACACTGCCGCCCATTGTTGTGGAGACAGAAATCTTTTTAAAGTACACGCCTTTCGCTGAACTTGGTTTTGCTTTGTTCAAATCTACCAGTAATGCATCAAGGTTTTCACGCAGCGCGGCTTCTTCAAAATCGACTTTACCGATTGTGCAGTGAATAATGCCGCCCTTATCAGCGCGGTAACGCACTTGACCAGCTTTAGCATTCTTAACCGCTGTTTCAACATCAGGTGTGACCGTTCCCACTTTCGGGTTAGGCATCAGGCCACGTGGACCAAGAATCTGACCCAGAGTACCCACAACACGCATCGCATCTGGCGTTGCAATAACAACATCAAAGTCCATGTTGCCGCCCTTAACGGATTCAGCAAGGTCTTCAAAACCAACGATGTCAGCACCGGCAGCCGTTGCTTTTTCAGCATTTGCACCTTGTGCAAAAACGGCAACACGAACTGTTTTACCAGTGCCTTTAGGCAGTACCGTTGCACCACGTACAACCTGATCTGATTTACGTGGGTCAATACCCAGATTGATAGCGACATCAACTGATTCGTTGAATTTCACTTTCGGGAATTTTTTTAACAGAGTAAGTGCATCATTGATCTCGTAACTCTTACCGTGTTCGACAAGCTCAGCAATGGCTTGTTTACGTTTGCTTAGATTCGCCATGGCTTATTTCACTCCGTCAGTTTCGATGCCCATGCTACGCGCTGTTCCGGCGATAATACGCACGGCAGCATCCATATCAGCAGCATTTAAATCGGCCATCTTAGTCGTCGCAATTTCTTCTAACTGCGCACGAGTTACCTTGCCAACCTTGTCGCGGTTAGGCTCAGCACTACCACTCTTAATACCTGCCGCTTTCTTCAACAGAATTGATGCAGGTGGGGTCTTAACGATGAATGTGAAACTTTTGTCATTGTAAACAGTGATAATGACAGGTGTTGGCATACCCGCTTCAAGGTTCTGTGTCTGCGCATTAAACGCTTTACAGAAATCCATGATATTCAAACCGTGTTGACCCAGTGCTGGACCAACGGGTGGACTCGGATTAGCCGATCCTGCAGGAACCTGCAGTTTTACATAGGCTTCAATCTTCTTTGCCATGACTACTTACCTCTTGGTTTGGGTGCAAACGCTTGACTCTATGGACAAGCTCCCCTGTTAAAATTCTGTTGCGAAAAACCTGACTCTTCGCATAACGCCGCATGACTTGTCGCAAGCGACAACTATGCGGCTAAAGAGAAGGGCTAGCCCTTCTCTACTTGGCCAAACTCCAGTTCTACCGGAGTTGAACGGCCAAAGATCAAGACTGCAACACGCAGCTTGCTCTTTTCGTAATTCACTTCTTCAACGACACCATTAAAGTCATTGAACGGACCATCAGTAACACGTACCACTTCACCAACCTCATACAAGGTTTTCGGTTTCGGCTTGTCGACGCCTTCCTGTACACGGTTCAAGATAGCATTCGCTTCTTTTTCCGTGATTGGTGCAGGCTTATCTGTAGTACCACCAATAAAGCCCATCACTTTTGGTACATCTTTGACCAAATGCCATGTCTCATCATTCATTTCCATTTCAACCAGCACATAGCCTGGGAAAAATTTACGTTCTGAACGACGTTTTTGTCCTTCGCGCATTTCAACGACTTCTTCAGTCGGCACAAGGATTTCACCAAACATGTCTTCCATACCGGCTAACGCAACATGTTCAATCAAGGAATGCTTAACCTTGTTCTCGAAGCCCGAGTAGGCGTGCACTACATACCAACGCTTTGCCATAAACTCTGTTCTCCGTTAACCAATTAACTTCTGGACAAGCCAGGCAAGAAACGAGTCAAAACCCCATAGCAACAATGACATAATGAACACTGCAATAATTACAGTCAGTGTCATTTGCACTGTTTCCTTTCGGGTTGGCCAGACGACCTTACGAACTTCAGTACGTGCTGCCTGAGCAAATGCCCAGGAACTGCGTCCTGCAGAGGTTTGCAGCGCAATAACCATAGCGACAAGGGCTACAACAATTAAGCCAACCACACGCAGCACCTGCATTTGATCAGCAAAATAGTAATAGCCTGCTATACCTGCAGCCAAAAGCAGCACTGCAAATAACATTTTAATTTTGTCAGCCATACGCTGTATTAAAACCTATAAATTCGTAAACCAAATCTGGCAGGCCAGGAGGGAATCGAACCCCCAACCCTCGGTTTTGGAGACCGATGCTCTGCCAATTGAGCTACTGGCCTAAACTTGATTATTCAAAAATTTTAGCAACCACACCGGCGCCAACTGTACGGCCACCTTCACGGATCGCAAAACGTAAACCGTCTTCCATCGCAATCGGGGCAATCAACGTCACAACCATCTTCACGTTATCACCCGGCA
>Ga0316207_10004179_pt1 | contig 12747 bp, 8 predicted proteins | sample 6weekpyrite_MG_FD_204943 | JGI IMG/M metagenome (GOLD analysis project Ga0316207, IMG submission 204943) | Microbial mat bacterial communities from mineral coupon in-situ incubated in ocean water Damariscotta River, Maine, United States -... | ecosystem: Environmental > Aquatic > Marine >... | reverse complement strand
GCTTGTGATGAAACGAGAGTTGGCGGCATGCATTGGGCAAAATTATTGGTGAACAGCTTTTCATTGGCATCACGCAGACTTTGTGCTTTATTGATGATTAAAGTGCCTTTTTCTTCAGCTTTTTCAAGTAGATAGGTGCTGTAGATGTAGTTCATGTCAAAGGGCGGATCTTTGCGCATTAAGATGGCATCGAGCGAATCCAGTGGCAGATCTTCGGCATCATCGAGCTGGTACCAATTTTCGGCATCATTGAAGACTTTTAGGGGTTGCATACACGCACGAGCGACATCGTGTGCCATATAGAGGTCAGTTTGTTCCATATAAAAGAGCTGCCAGCCACGCGATTGGGCTTCGAGCAACATTGCCAGAGAGCTGTCTTTTTTGAAGTTGATGGCAGCAATCGGATCCATCACGATACCAATTTTTAGAGACATAGTTAAATTTTCTTAGGTTGTTGGGTATGTTTAGTTACTGAACTATACCGTTAGTTCAACGTAAGTTCATGTTGATATTGTGGTTAGCCAGTATTTTGCCCGATCATTGTCCTGATATGAGAATTTTTACTGGTACATGTATTTTTTTATCGACTAGAATAGATGTAGTATTAGTTGGTATTAAGAGCTCCTCCCATTGTATTTCAACAAGAAATTAGGGGGATTATTTATATTGAAAAATACAAAATATCTTATATATTATAAATACTTATAGCATATATCTAAAATCTATGTTAAATATATTTGGTCAGATAAATAAGACTTTATAAAATAGCGGGTGAAATAATAATTTCACGTAAAATCATACAGTTAGTGCGTGCAAAGAATGTTGGCAGAAAAAACAATGAGTGATGGATTTCAAGATCTGAAAGTAATGGTGATAGACGATAGCAAAACGATTCGTCGAACTGCTGAAACCTTATTGAAGAAAGCAGGCTGTGAAGTATTTACCGCGATTGACGGTTTTGATGCCCTTTCAAAAATTGCCGATCATAAGCCGAGCATTATTTTTGTTGATATTATGATGCCGCGCTTAGATGGCTACCAAACCACTGCACTTATCAAAAATAATAAAATCTTTAAAAATACACCGATTGTCATGTTATCGAGTAAAGATGGCTTGTTTGATCGTGCTCGCGGTAGAGTGGTGGGTTCGGAGCAATATTTAACAAAACCTTTTACTAAAGATGAGTTGTTGAGCGCAATTCAACAATTGGTGTTGAGCTAATTCACCGGTTTTGTAGAAATACTTAATAATTTAAAAACTTACAATATAGTACTGTCAGATTTAGGAGAAAACGAATGGCTCGTATATTTATCGTAGATGATTCACCCACCGAAATTCATGTTCTAACTGCGATGCTTGAAAAAAGTGGTCATGACGTTGAATCAGCCGATAACGCAGAATCTGGTATTGAGCAAATTACTGCTAAGCAACCGGATCTTATTTTAATGGATGTGGTTATGCCAGGCATGAATGGTTTTCAGGCAACAAGAGCCCTCACCAAGGCGCCGGAAACAGAAAAGATTCCTATCATTATCGTGACCACGAAAGATCAGGAAACAGATAAAATGTGGGGCTTACGTCAGGGTGCGAAAGATTATATTACAAAGCCGGTAGACGAGACGGTTTTAAATGACAAGTTAAATGCGCTTTTATAATTTGTAAGGCCTGCTGAATTATGAACGCCGTTTTTAAAGCATATGCATTACTCCAGGATATTGAAACGAGGAGTCGCAGCAAAGCATTAGGCCTGCCTCAGCAAATTGAGGTACGAAATACATGGACCGGCGTTGGCTTTCGGCTGGGCAATATAAATTTACTGTCGGCCTTAGAAGAAGTCGATGAAATATTAGTCTCGCCAGAAATGACGCGTGTGCCGAATGCTATTTCCTGGGTAAAGGGGATTGCAAATATTCGGGGTATGTTATTGCCGATAATGGATTTAAAAGGTTTTATTGAGGGTGATGAGATAAAAGACGGGCGGAAAACACGCGTGCTGTTGATTAAAAAAGGTGAATTAGTATCAGGACTTATGGTTGATGAAGTTTTTGGTATGCGTCATTTTTTTGAAGAAGAAAGAACCGAAAATGTGCCGGATATATCGGACAGCCTGAGTAAATATGTGCAAGGTGCTTTTCATCAGGGGGATACACACTGGGGAATTTTTAATTTAGACACCCTGGTAACCGACCCCGGTTTTTTAGATGTAACACAAATTTAGAGAATAAAAGCGTATTTCTTGAGCACATACAATAAAAAAACTAGGGCAAAATTCATATAGCCGTAGTGAGTCTTTAGATAAAAATAAATTTTGATGGGTAGGAGTTAGTCATGAAGGTCAGCAATAACCAGTTTTTTTTAGGCATCAGTTTTGGCCGATTGATGGTGTACTTAATTGCATTATTGATCGCGACCATCCTTTTGATGGGTGTGTCATATAGTTATATTGTTATTCAAGAGGCGAAAGATCGTGAATACATTAACCGAATCGGTGACCAACGTGTACTCTCACAAGAGCTGGCAAAATTGGCTTCTCAGGCATCGCGTGGTGATATTGATGCCTTCCCGCTATTACAAAAAAACCGTGATGAGTTCGATGAAACTCTGACGTGGCATATTGGTGCGGCAGCTGGTCTGGGTATGATGACTGAGCTTGAAGACACCTGGAATAAATATAAAAACAATATTGATATTATTCTTAAGCGTCGTGAAGTTGTTAAAAATATGCGTGAATTGATTAGCAACATCAATGAACAAATTCCTAACTTGTTAGCGGTATCCGATGAAGTTGTAACGGTTATGGCAGAGCAAGGTACTCCTCCTGATCAAATTTATATTGCAACACGTCAGTTGATGTTAACCCAGCGTATTTCAAGTAACGTAAACCGTGTACTCGATGGTGGTGAAGACGCGATTACTGCAGCAGATCGGTTCGGTCGAGATGCCGCATTATTCGGTCGGGTTGTTGAGGACATGTTGCGTGGCAACCGTAATTTAGGCATTAAACGTATTACTCATGAAGAATCACGTGAAAAGCTTAAAGTTGTGCGTGGTTTATTTAAACAATTAAGAAGTGAAGTGGGTGGGATATTAGAGCGTTCTCCTGAAATGTTTCAGGTTTCGGGTGCCGCAGAAAAAATTCTTAAGTCATCAGGAAAATTATTAGATCAGGTTGAGGGCTTATCAGAAGCGTACCAGGCAACATTTGCGGATCGTGTTACACAGTTAGTGGTAACGATTGCAGGAATCATTTCGTTAGCGCTGGTAATTTTACTCGCTGTACTATATTTCCGGGATTCAAAACGTCAGTTGCAAGAAACGGAATCATCACGTGTTGTGGTACAGGAAACAAATACACGAAACCAGGAAGCGATTTTACGATTACTTGATGAAATGGGTGATCTTGCAGATGGTGATTTAACCGTAACGGCAACCGTAACTGAAGACATCACCGGTGCCATAGCAGACTCGGTAAACTACACCATTGAAGCATTACGTACACTGGTAACATCAATCAATGACACAACCCAACAGGTATCATCCGCAGCAGAACAAACTCAGGCAACGGCTATTCATCTTGCAGAAGCCAGTGATCATCAGGCACAACAGATTACCGGTGCAAGTTCTGCTATCAACGAAATGGCCGGTTCAATCGAAGACGTTTCTAAAAATGCAAATGAGCTTGCCGATGAAGCGGACAAATCTGTAAACATAGCGAATAAAGGTGCAGATGCGGTACAAAAAACCATAAATGGTATGGACACTATCCGCGAACAAATTCAGGAAACGTCTAAACGTATTAAACGTCTTGGTGAGTCATCACAAGAAATCGGTGATATCGTTGAGCTGATTAATGACATCGCAGAACAAACCAACATTCTTGCATTAAACGCCGCTATTCAGGCTGCAATGGCCGGTGAAGCGGGTCGGGGCTTCGCGGTTGTTGCCGATGAAGTACAACGACTTGCAGAACGTTCAGCCGATGCGACTCGACAAATTGAAACCCTGGTAAAAGCAATCCAAACCGATACCAGTGAAGCAGTTGCTTCAATGGAACAAAGTACATCAGAAGTAGTTCAGGGAGCGCAGTTAGCACAAGATGCGGGTCAATCACTTGAAGAAATCGAAAGCGTGTCTACGCATTTGGCCGAGCTGATTAGAACAATATCTGACTCAGCCAGGCAACAGGCCAGTGCAGCGATAAATATTTCTGACACCATGAATGTTATTCAGGAAATTACAACGCAAACATCAGCAGGTACAAATGAAACAGCAGCTTCGATTGGTAATCTAGCCGAACTTGCAAATGAGTTACGACACTCTGTTGCCGGTTTCCGTCTATAAACGGTTAGTTTGATTATTCAAGAGAGATATTGAGGAGGTATTCGTGGTTCCAAAGCATGAAAATAAAACATCTGTTGTTTCATGGCCTATGAATGGAATCAAGGATATATCTGATATTGAATTTAATTTGTGGGCAGAGTTGCTAAAAGAGCGCACAGGTATTGTCTTATCGAAGCAGCGAAAAAGTTTTTTATTATCCAAACTGACTATCCGTATGCAGGAACTGGGTATTGAAAAATACCGTGAGTATTTTTCTTATGTCACTTTTGCGACAACAGGAAGCCGGGTTGAATGGGAAGTGCTGGTTGATCGATTAACTGTTCATGAAACCCGTTTTTTTCGTGATGCCCGCGCTTTGTCTTTCATCACTAAAAATTATTTTGAAAAATTAGATTTTAGCAAAGCCACTCCCAATGTACATATTTGGAGTGTTGGTTGCGCGACAGGCGAAGAACCTTACAGCCTGCTGATGTATATTGATAAATATCTTAAAGATAAAAATAAAAAATGTTATTTAGCGGTTACCGCATCTGATATCAGCCAAAAAGCATTGCTGGTTGGTAAAAAAGCAATTTATCCTTGCGATCGTTTTCAGAGTGTCTCCTCAGAATATATTGATAATTACTTAGAAAAAGTTGATGCAACGCATTATCAAATAAAAGAAGCGCTACGTAAGAGAATTTGTTTTAACCGTTTTAACCTGGTTAATTTGGATAAAAATCCTGCTGAAAAAATGAACATTATTGTTTGCCAAAATGTACTTATCTATTTTAATCGTGAAACCCGTATCATGATATTAAATCAACTTGTTGAACGCCTGGCACCAGGTGGCCTGCTTATTATGGGTGCAGGTGAAATATCCGGCTGGATTAATAAAAAAATAAGCCCGGTTCAACAGGATGGTGTACTTGCCTTTCAGAAAAAAACCACAGCCGCTGAAGTTGTTGCTACTGGCGCGAGTCAAACAACCCTGGCTGATGAATTACAGGAGCGTGAAGCGTGAACAGAATAGATCCAAACACGCTTACATGGGTTAAATCTGAAATTGATGACACCCTTACTTTGGCGCAGAGTTCATTAGAAGCTTATGTTGAAGATTCTGCAGATGAGTCACAGTTACGTTTTTGTACAAATTATTTGCACCAGGTTCACGGCACTTTACAAATGGTCGAACTTTACGGTGCAGCGTTAGCAATTGAAGAAATGGAAAAGCTTTCTAAAGCTATTTCTGACGATGCTGTAAATAATAAAGATGATGCTTATGAAACCTTAATGCGTGGCATTTTACAAATGCCTGATTATCTTGAGCACTTGCTTGCAGGTAATCCGGAAATGCCGGTTGTTTTACTGCCATTACTTAATGACATGCGTGCTGCACGTAATGAACATTTATTGAGTGAAGGTGCATTATTTACACCGGATCTGAATGTCACTCCGCCTGTTTTTGAATCGAATGCTGAAAATAAAATTGATTTAGCAGAAACAGCGAAAGCGTTGCGACATAAGTTTCACCTTGGTTTGCTTGCCTGGTTTAAAGATAAAAATTCTAAAGCAGGCCTGCAAAAAATATCGGATGTGTTCTCTGCCTTAACCCAGGCTGCAGAATCGGATGCTGCACGACGCGTTTTTTGGATTGCAAATGCCCTGGTTGAAAGTCTCAAAGATAAGGGGCTTGATAGCAATGCCGCGGTTAAAATGTTAATGGGGCAGGTTGATCGCCAAATTAAGAAAGTGATCGATGATGGAGCAAACGCATTAGATAAAGATCCGGTTGAAGATTTAGAAAAAAATCTGCTTTATTATGTAGCATCTTCAAGTACAGATGGCGAGGTAACAGCAAGCATAAAGCAGGCATTTAAACTTAAGCAGATTATGCCTGATATGCAAACCCTGGAGCAGGCTCGTGCTAATTTAGGCGCGCCAAATGCAGCTCTAATGGAAACAGTTTCTTCCGTTATCATTGAAGACATTAATAAAGTTAAAGATAACCTTGATGTTTTTGTGCGTGCAGATGATAAAGATTTATCTGTGCTTGAAAATGTGCATGCTTCTTTGATTCAGATGGCCGACACCCTGGCGATGTTGAATTTGGGTGAACAGCAAGATGCTGTTATAAAGCAGGCTGAGGTTGTTAATACTATAGCAAGTGGGAATGATTCAGATGATTCGGCCTTGCTTGGCGTTGCTGATGCAATGCTTGCAGTTGAAAAATCTTTAAGCCAAATATCCACGGCTAAAACGGTTATAGAGGATGAAGAAAATGATGCTTTAGCGGGTGATATGCCTGAAGCAGAGCATAAAATTTTAATGCGGGCTGTTTTAGCTGAAGCAAAAATAAATCTTTCTAAAGTTAAAAATGCACTAACTGAATTTAGTGTGGATCCGGAATCCTCTGAACAACTTAAAACAATTCCTGATCTGCTTGTGCAGATTCACGGCAGCCTTAATATCTTAACTTTAGAGCATGCTGCAAAACTGCTTGCGCATACGAATAACTATATCGTTCATAATTTAATTAAAGAAAATATATCTGCTTCTCAAGATGATATGAACAATCTTGCCGATGCCATTAGTAGTTTGGAATATTATATGGAATCGCTTAGTGGCGACTGGGGTAAACCGGAAGAAATCCTGGATATTGCTGAGCAAAGTTTACAAGCGTTGGGTATAGCGACAAATGAGCCTTTAGCCGTTGAAAGTGAAGTCGTTGAAGATAAGAATACTGTTGCAGAGCATCAGGCAGAGAATGAAATAGCGCCAGATGATTTAAGCTTAACGTTGTCTGATCATGATGAGAGTAACAGTGATAATATTTCTTTTGACGAATTTACGTTAGATGATGCTGAGAATACCATTGAAGACGAATTAGTTTCAGATGAAAAAACGATGAGTTCTGAAACAGTTGTTGAAGTTGATTTTTCTCAGGATGAGAACTCCAATAGTGAAGCAAATTTATTAGATGACACTATTGATGATGAAATTATTGAAATCTTTATGGAAGAAGCAGATGAAGCGTATGAGTCAATTTCAAACCTGCTCCCGCTTTGGCTTGATAACACCTCTGATGATACTGCATTAAAAGAAATTCGCCGCGCTTACCATACATTGAAAGGTAGTGGCCGTTTAGTCGGCGCTGCTGAGCTCGGAGAGTTTGCCTGGGCATTTGAAAATATGTTGAACCGCGTTATTGATAATACGGTGAATATTGGGCCAGAAATAATTGAGCTGATGCCTAAGGGCAAAGAAGCATTACCTGAGTTATTTGAACTCTTTAAAACAAATGGTAAAGCGGGTGAAGATATATTAACACTCATGCAGCATGCGGATGCGCTTAGTAAGGGAGAAACTATTGCCGCAGATGATACTGATGAAAGTTTTCCGATTGATATCGACCCTGCACTACTAGATATTTACCGCAAAGAAGTTGCAACGCATTGTGAGACACTTGGACAATACATTGCCGCCTGGAATGAGGGTGAAAAAGAGATTTCAGCGGCTTTACTACGTGCGTTACATACCTTAACGGGAAGCTCACGTACTACCGGTGTGCAGTCGTTAGCACAGGTGTGCAGTAGCTTTGAAAAATATGCAAAACAGTTAGAAGAAATGGCCGTTGAATTACCTGATGTTGCATTATCTGAATTAGAACAAATTGTTTTATTAATTAACAATACGGTGGAGTGTCTTGATGTTGCCGGTGCAATATTGCCTGAGCACGAGCCGCTTTTAGTACGAATTGACGCATTGCCAACAGATTTTGAAAGCGTTGCGGCTACACCTGCTACCGGGACAACAGACATCAGCAATGAAGCGTCTGTTTCAGATTATGACGAAGAGCTACTGGAAATATTTTTGGAAGAAGCGGTTGAGATCATTGACGAAAGTGATCGGCTAATTCATGAGTGGATCGAAAAACCGGATGATTCAGAATTTGTAAAAGAATTACAACGCCAGTTGCATACCTTAAAAGGTGGTGCACGTATGGCCGGTGTCACGGAGCTGGGTGATCTGGGTCATAGCATGGAATCGCTTTTAACCATGGTGGCGGATGATCATTTATCACCATCAAAATCAATGTTTGATCTTGTTGTTCGCACACAAGATCGCCTGGTAAAAATGCTGGAATCAATCCAGGCAAATACGCCATTAGAACCAGCGTCTGATCTGATTGATTTAGTTAATCATATGCTCGCCAGAAAATCAGTTGATGATGAGCCTGAAACTTCTGAAGCTGAAGAAAAACCTGATGAAATAGACATAACTGAAGTTGCAGAAGAAGTTATAGAAGACAAACATAAAGAAGATATTGAAGAAGAACTTTCTACAATTGCTGTTTCTGAACTTGAAGAGCTTGAAGAAGAGCTAAGGTTAGATTTAGAAAAACTAAGTATAGAAGAAATTGAGTCATCATCGCCCGATAGTGAGGAACTAGCGTCATTAACTGACAGTGATGCCGGTATTGAGACCGGGATTGAAACTGGCATTGAGACTGAACAAGAGAATATCGTTGCAGAACACAGCTCTGAAGCTCAAGTCGCAGTAGAGGATGAGAATGAACGACGTAGTATGAGTCGTGGTCAGGCAGAACAGGTTCGGGTAAGAGCTGATTTGTTGGATAACCTGGTTAACTTTGCAGGTGAAGTGAGTATTTATCGTTCCCGGTTAGAGCAACAAACAAATAATTTTCGTTATAACATCACTGAATTTGATGACACGGTTAATCGCTTGCGTGAACAGTTACGCCAATTTGAGATTGAAACAGAAACACAAATTGAATATAAAAATGAAGAGCTTAGTTCAGCACAGGAAAATTTTGATCCGCTAGAGATGGATCGTTTTACCACGATGCAGCATTTATCTCGTGCAATGATGGAATCCTTGAGTGATTTGGATAGTTTACGTGCTATTTTGAATAATTTAACGCGTGAATCTGAAACGCTTCTTTTACAACAATCGCGTGTAAATACAGATTTACAAGAAGGATTAATGCGTACTCGCATGGTGCCTTTCTCTGGTCATGCGGGTCGTTTACGCCGTATCGTGCGCCAAACATGCGATGAATTAGGCAAGCAGGCAAATTTACAATTAGAAGGTGTTGATGCTGAATTAGATAGAAGTGTTTTAGAGCGTATCATTTCACCGATAGAACATATGTTACGTAATGCCGTCGCGCACGGTATCGAAGCACCGGAAGATAGAAAACAAGCAGGAAAACCTGAAGCAGGAAATATACATTTTTCAATTTTAAATGAGGGGTCTGATATTCTCATTAAAATTAAAGATGATGGTGCCGGTATTGACCTTGAAGCCATTCGCAATAAAGCGATTGATAAAGGTCTTATTGAAAAAGGCGCGAACGTTGGTAAAGAAAAACTATTAGACATGATCATGCAATCAGGTTTCAGCACCGCCGATTCAGTTAGTCAGATTTCTGGCCGTGGTGTTGGTATGGATGTTGTAAATACTGAAATAAAGCAACTTGGTGGTGTTTTCAATATTGATACTGAAGATAATCAAGGCACAACCTTCACCGTTACTTTACCTTTAACGCTGGCAATATCACGTGCTTTGATGGTTATGGTGGGTGATGATACCTATGCTGTACCGCTTTTAAGTGTAAAAGGTATTGAGCGTGTTCGTGCGACAACGCTTAAAGAAATCGCAGCATCAGAAGAAAAAGTATATAAGTGGGCAGATGAAGATTACCAGTTTATGCATCTTGGTGCTGTTATGGGTAATAATGAAACCACTATAAACGATGAAGGTCAGCAACTTCCTCTGTTAATGGTTCGAAGTGGTGATTATCGTGCTGCGATACTAGTGGATACATTATTAGGCAGTCGAGAAATTGTTGTTAAATCAGTTGGGCCACAGTTAAGCACATTAAGAGGTATTTCTGGTGCAACCGTCATGGGGGATGGTAGTGTTGTTCTGATTCTTGATTTAGCCATGTTGGTTCGTCTTGTCACTACGACGGATGAGTTAACTACAGATATGCCTGCTGGTATTACTGAAGAATTTATAGATGATTCATTGCCTAATGTTATGGTAGTGGATGACTCGATAACAGTACGTAAAGTAACCTCAAGGTTATTAGAGCGTCATAACATGAATGTGTTTTCTGCTAAGGACGGGGTTGATGCGTTATCCCAATTACAGGAAAACATTCCTGATATTATGTTACTTGATGTTGAAATGCCAAGAATGGATGGCTTTGAGCTAGCAACCAACATGCGTAACGATGACAGATTAAAAGATATTCCGATTATCATGATTACCTCACGTACCGGACAAAAACATCGTGATCGCGCTGAATCTATCGGTGTAAATATTTATATGGGTAAACCCTTCACCGAAACGGATTTAATTGAGAATATTAATACTTTGATTGGGTTAGATGCATAACGGGATATTATGCCGCTTATAGAATAGTGAGTGATTTAAATAATACTTGTATTGCAATTGCCTCAGACTCAAGTAACCATCGTAATTATTTAGAAAAGATCATGGCAAGTAATGGCATTCAGGTCGCCATTAATGAAGCGCTAACGGAAGTGTTCATATCTAAATTGAATAAGCTTGAACCTGATCTGGTGCTTTTTGACATTGAATCAATAGAAGATGAGCACCTTGCTTATTTAGAACAGCTGTTAGAGCAATCGAAAATACCGGTTGTGATTAATGATGTTTCTGCTTTGGCGATGAATGAAGCAAAAGCATCGTCTAAATGGAACAAGAAACTTCTGGAAAAAATAACCAGTATTACAGGCAAAAGGTATTGGCAAGAAGGTTTATCACATAGCCAGATTGAAAAAAATATAACATCAAGAAGTCGTGATAGCAAAGCATCATTAGCAAAAAATATCTGGGTGTTAGGTGCATCATTAGGTGGCCCGGATGCTTTAAAAAATTTTTTATCAGAAATCCCGAAAGATTTACCGGTGACATTTATTGTTGCCCAGCATTTAGGTGAAAATTTTGTTTCTATTTTGGCGGAACAGTTAAATCGCTACACATCCTTTAATGTTACGTTACCGAAAGAAGGGCATGTTGCCAGGCATCAGGAAGTTTTATTGGTACCAACCGATGCGCGATTAATGATTAACTCGATAGGTGCGGTAGAATTTAAAAAATTAGCAGCAGACACACAATACGCACCATCAATAAATACGGTGATTTCTGATATGGCTGTGCGCTATAAAAATAAAATTGGTGTGATAATATTTAGTGGCTTATGTGATGATGGTGTTGCTGCTTGTGAAGAACTATCAGCTCAGGGCGGGAAAGTATGGATCCAGGATCCAAAAAGCTGTGTTATTAGTGCCATGCCTGAAAATGTGAAAAAAAGCGCAGATGTCAATTTTTGTGGAACACCGAAAGAACTGGCAAAAAAACTTGTATCTTATTATCGCTGATAAAAAAGTACTTTGTTAAAGTAATAAATAACGACGAAATAACAAGAGGTAAACATTATGGTTGATACCACAGAAATAGCCGCAACAGGTCAAGCTCATGAAGCTATTCACTGCCTCACCATTCCTTTATATGAAGAAACGGTACTGTTACCCAATGCGGCAATTGCTGAAATTGTTGCCTATATGGAGCCCGAAATGATCGAGGGTGCTCCTGACTGGTTGCTTGGTAATGTGAGCTGGCGTGATACACAAGTTCCGTTAATTTCTTTTGAGGCAATCAGTGGTAAAGACGCAGGTAGTGCAAAAAAAAATAGCCGAATTGCTGTGCTCAATACACTGAATGGTAATGCTAAAATTCCTTATGTCGGTATTCTTTCTCAAGGTATTCCAAGTATTGCCTTAGTGCAAGAGCAGGGTATAGAAGAGTCTTCCGATCAGGATAGCCGAATAGCGGTCGGTGCGACGATTAATGTGGGTGGCGTGGAAGTTTTAATTCCAAACATTGATGAACTTGAACAACAGTTACAAGCTTTAAAAATTTAAAAATACTACTTGAGCAAATCACCCCAGAGTAGTTGAATTGCTGTAATTACAGATAAAGTCGCTGTTTCAGTGCGCAAAATACGCGGGCCAAATTTTACCGCGTGAAAATGTTCTTTCTTTTTCAGTTGCAAAATCTCATCAGAGCTTAATCCGCCTTCAGGGCCAATTACTAAACTGATATTACTGTTTCTTGGTGTAACTTGAACCTGATTTAATGTTGTGGTTGCCAGTGGATCAAGTACAAAACAAGTGTTATCAATGGCATCACTCCACTTGTTTAATTTTATGATGTTGTTTAATGCTGGCAACACACTGCGACCACTTTGTTCGCAGGCGCTAACAATGATCCCTTGCCAATGTTGCAGCCGTTTTTGAATTCTTTTGTCATCAAGATTAACAACGCAATGTTCAGTAAAAAGTGGTGTGATTTCAGTTACCCCAAGTTCGA
>Ga0316207_10004178_pt1 | contig 12750 bp, 9 predicted proteins | sample 6weekpyrite_MG_FD_204943 | JGI IMG/M metagenome (GOLD analysis project Ga0316207, IMG submission 204943) | Microbial mat bacterial communities from mineral coupon in-situ incubated in ocean water Damariscotta River, Maine, United States -... | ecosystem: Environmental > Aquatic > Marine >... | reverse complement strand
CGCTGGTTGCGGGGGCGCTGGATTTCTCGGCGGCGGTGACGGAGGGCGGTGAACCGGCCGCGGGCGCTGCCGGCGATGGCGCCGCGCCCGCAGGCTGGTCGCGCACGCCGATCGATGTCAGCGCGCTGCAACTGCTCGACGCCGAGATCGCGTTGCAGGCCGACAGCATCGATCTGGGGCTGGCGCAGCTGGGCCGCACCCGGGTTGTCACCACGCTGGCCGACGGCCGCGCCGTCACCGAAATCCGCGAGATGGCCGCCTATGACGGCACGGTGGCGGGATCGGTGGTCATCAACAGCCGCGGCGGGCTGTCCAGCCGGGCCACGCTGAACGCAACCGGCGTTGCGTTGCAGCCGTTGCTGCAGCAGATGGCGGGATATGACCGGCTGCTGGCCAGCGGTGATGTGTCGGTCAACCTGTTGGGTGTGGGCGATAATCTGAACGCGCTGATGAACGGGCTGTCGGGCGGGGGATCGGTCACGCTGGGGCAGGGAGAACTGCGCGGCCTGGACCTGGCCGGCATGTTGCGCACGCTGGATACGTCCTATGTGGGCGCCGGCGCCAAGACGATTTTCGACAGTATCAGCGGCACGTTCACGGTCGACGGCGGTGTGCTCGCCAATTCCGATCTGAAACTGACGGCGCCGCTGCTGGGCGCGTCGGGTGCGGGCACGGTCGGAATCGGCGCGCAGACCCTGAATTACCGGGTGTTGGCGGCGCTGCTGGAAGGGCAGACCAATGGCGGGCTGAACGTGCCGGTGCTGATCAGCGGGCCCTGGGCCAACCCGAAAATCCGGCTCGATCTGGAATCGCTGGCCGGCGGGCGGCTGGCCGAAGAGGCCGACAAGCTGAAGGTGCAGGCCGAGGACCTGGTCAAGGAGAGGCTGCAGGACGAGCTTGGAACCAAGATCGAGGACACCGAGGGTCTTCAGGACACGCTGAAACAGGAACTGGAGGACCGCGCCAAAAAGGGGCTGCTTGACCTGCTGGGCGGGAACTGACCCGCGCGCAATCACAACCAGCGCGTGCCGCGTTTGCCTGGAAACGAAAGCATCGCCCGCGGGTCCGACATCGTGACCGATGTCTCAACCCGGTTGCGGCATGTGCCGTTTGCTTTGCAGCAGCTGATCCAGCAGCAGGGTCTCAGACCGTTTCAGCGCGGCGATCTGGCCGTATAAGGTCAGATGGGCCGAGGCGAACATCGCGATGATGCTGAGGGCCGACAATTCCTCCTGATCCCATGGCGCGGCGCGGCGGTCCCGATGCGACAGCTCCAGCACGCCGAACGGCACGCCGTCGTTCAGGATCGGCGCGACCGCAAAGCTGCCGGGAATCTCGCCGAACAGGGTGTGGCGTCCGGCATGGTCGCTCTCAGGCAGGTCGTGGTGACAGGTTATCGCATCGCTCTGTGCTGCCAGCGCACAAAGCGCGCCCTCCTGCGGTATCGACTCCATCGCCTCCCCGGCGCTGTTGCGGTCCACCGAAAAGATGGTCTTGGCATCCGGGCCGCTGAACCGGGCGATGGCGGCGCGATCGGCATTCAGCGCCCTGCAGCCCGCGTCCAGCAGCGCATGAAACCGTTCCTCAGAGGTCATGTCGGGCGCCATAAAGGCCATTGCGATGGATTCGCGCAGCACCGTATAGCGCGTCATCCTGCGGTGGCTTTCCTGCAGCCGTTCGAACAGCGCGTTGTTGCTGCGAAGCGCCGCGCGCAGCGCAATCTCGTCGCTGACACAGGCCGCTATATCCGATATCAGCGCGACATCGTCATCGCTCCAGTCGCGCCGGTGCCCGTCGATCACGCAAAGCGCGCCCAGCGGATTGCCGTCCGGTCCAAGGATCGGCGCGCCCAGATAGGCCTGAACATTCAGATCGCGGATCGCCAGATTGTCGCAGACCAGCGGATGATTGGCCGAAAACGGCACCACCAGCGGCTCGGCGCGGTTCTTGACGTGCTGACAGAACGAATGCGACAGCGGCGTTTCCCGCCGGCTTGCCCAGGGCTCGGGCAGGCCCAGCATGCTTTTGAAATATTGCCGGTTTCCCGGCTCATCGATGATCGACACCAGCGCCACGGGCACCTGAAACAGCCGTCTTGCCAGACGGGTCAGCGCGTCGAATGCGGTTTCGGCCGGTGCATCGATCAGCCCGAGCTCGCGCGTCGAAAAAGAAAAATACCGCGGCGATGACATATCTTTCAAGGCGACATGGGTCATGGCCTGCGCACTCTCTCTCGCTGGTAATTGCTCTGGGCCGGGAGTGCCAGATTACTGTTAAAGAAGTCTTACCGATTGGCATCAGCATCCGCGGTTGCAATGACATCCGCCCCGCTGCGCGGAAACCGGCCCAAACCCGTTTGTCGCCGGTGCTGGCACGCCTTGCATCAGACCGAATTCAGCGTTGGCTGAAGACCTGGTTCTGCCTGGATGCGATACGCTTCAGATCGCCCTGTGCCGGGGCGGCGTCAAGCCGCGGCCGGGCGGCATTCGTGATGCCGCGGCCCTGAATGCCGCGCCGGCCGCCTGGTTTTTCGTAAGGTTCGCCCGAAACCCGGCTCCCGGTCCGGGCTTCAGCGGCGCCGGTCGCGCCGGGCGCTCATCGGCTGAAAGGCGACGCCGACATGCGCCTCGCAATAGGGCTTGCCCGATTGCACAGACAAACCGCAAAACCAGAAATCATCCGTCGCCGGGTCGCCGATCGGCCATTTGCAGGTCCGTTCCGTCAGCTCCATAAGGCTGATTTTCTTGGCTTTCTTCTCGACCTCGCGGACCGAAGCCAGGGCCTCGGGGCTGATTTCATTGGCCGAGGGCTGTGGCGGCAAAGGCTGCCCGGCGGGCACGATCGCCTTGCGGGTGATGGGGTTCATCACCGGCGCGTCGGCCGCGGGCGCGGCAGGCTGCGCCTCGGCCTTGACCGGCTTGTCCCGCGGCGCCGGCTTGTCCTTGGCGGCGGGTTTCGCCGCAGGGGCCGTGCCGCCCGCACGGTTGGACAGGCCAAGGCGATGCACCTTGCCGATCACCGCATTGCGGGTCACGCCGCCCAGTTCCTTGGCGATCTGGCTGGCGCTCTGGCCATCGCCCCACATCTTCTTTAGCAGTTCCACACGCTCGTCGGTCCAGGACATGGCTGTTCCCCAATCCATAAAACGACCGCCAGGCAAAGGCGGCGCCGCCCTGCCTGCATCCGGTCGTTCGGTCAAATTCTTCAGGCTCCTATTGTAGTCACCTCTCAGCGGGATACAAGCACCGCCAGCGATATGAAAGGCAGGCGCCATGACGCAAACAACCGCAGAGATCGGGCAAATGGGCATGCGCCGGTTCGGGCGGGTCAACTGGCTGGGCCTGTTCACACTGGCAGAACGCGAGGTGCGGCGGTTCATGTCGATCTGGGGGCAGACGCTGCTGGCGCCGCTGATCACGTCGGGGCTGTTCCTGGCGGTGTTCACGCTGGCGGTCGGGCCGGGCCGCGGGCCGGTGATGGGCGTGGCTTTCACGCAATTCCTGGCGCCGGGAATATTGATGATGGCGGTGATCCAGAACGCCTTCGCCAATACCTCGTCCTCGATCATGAGCGCCAAGGTCCAGGGCAATATCGTGGACACGCTGATGCCGCCGCTGTCACCGCTGGAACTGGTGCTGGGCTTTCTGGCGGGATCGGTGGTGCGCGGGGCGTTCGTCGGGGCGGGCATCCTGGTGATGATGGTGCTGGTTCTGGGCGCGGGCATGGCGCATCCGGGCTGGGTGGCGGTGTTCGTGGTGCTGGGTGCCGCGTTCCTGGGCGGGCTGGGCATCGTCGCGGCGATCGTGGCGCAGAAATACGACCAGATGGCGGCGATCACCAATTTCATCATCACGCCGCTGTCGTTCCTGTCCGGAACCTTCTATTCGCTGGACGCCCTGCCGCCCCTGATGCGCACGCTGACCCACCTGAACCCGGTGTTCTATCTGATCGACGGCGTGCGCTACGGAATGCTGGGACGCTCCGACAGCGCGCCCTGGATCGGTCTGGCCGTGGTGTCCTTGGTGACGGTGGCGGTGCTGAGCCTGTGCTGGTCCTGGTTCAAAAGCGGCTACCGGATGAAGCCCTAGCGTGTCGCGTTGAATTAAATTCACATCACAGGCCGAAAGCGTTATGCGCCGCAAACGCTGCCTCGGGGTGCGGTGTGAATGCCCGAATCCTGTCAAATGCGACGCGCTTAGGCGGCGCGGTCCCGCCCGCCGATCCTGCCGCAGCGGCTGGATATCCCGCGCCCGCCGCGGCGGGCGGGGTGTGCGGCGGGGCGCGAACAGGATCTGCCTGTGGCGGGTGGGCGCGGCCTCGCGATGAAAAATCCGCCACCAGCTGAAATGGCCAGAATTGGACAGAAAACCTGACCACTCTTGCGAAAATTTAGCTATCGTGTACGAATGCATACCGAACCGGCGGTCAAGGAACCACGCCGGCACAGATCGGGAGTGCGAAAAATGCCAAGAGAAATTCTGATACTGGGGGCGTCCTATGGCTCGCTTCTTTCCACCAAACTGTTGATGGCGGGGCATAATGTGACGCTGGTCTGCCTGCCCGCCGAGGCCGAACTGATCAATGCCGAGGGCACATTCCTGCGCCTGACCCTGCGCGGCGAGGACAGCCCGCGCATCATCGCCTCCGCCGATCAGCCCGGCGTGCTTTCCGCCTGCACCCCGCAACAGGCCGATCCCGCGGCTTACGATCTGATCGCGATGGCAATGCAAGAGCCGCAATACGGCGCGCCCGAGGTCGCCGATCTGCTGCGCCGGATCGCGGCCAGCGAAAAGCCCTGCATGTCGATCATGAACATGCCGCCGCTGCCCTATCTGCGCCGATTCAAAGGGCTGGACAGCCAGGCCCTTGAATCCTGCTATGCCGAGCCGCGGGTCTGGGACGGCTTCAACCCCGATCTCTTTACCCTGTGCAGCCCCGATCCGCAGGCGTTCCGCCCGCCCGATCAAAAGCTGAACTTTCTGCATGTGGGTCTGCCGACCAATTTCAAGGCGGCGGCCTTCGCGCGCGCCGCCGACACCGATCTTCTGCACGAACTCGCCGCCGATATCGCCGCCGTGCGTCTGGAGGGCAAGGATGTGCCGGTCAAGTTGCGGGTGCACGCATCCCTGTTCATCCCGCTGGCCAAGTGGAGCATGCTGCTGACCGGCAATTACCGGGCGATCACGGCCACGGGCCCGCGCTCGATCCACGATGCGGTGCATGGCGATCCGGACCTGTCGGCGCGGATCTACGAATGGGTCAACACGCTGGTGCGCGAACTGGGCGCCGATCCGGCCGATCAGGTGCCATTCGAAAAATACGCCAACGCGGCCCTCGGCCTGCTGAACCCGTCCTCCGCCGCAAGGGCGGTCCATGCCGGGGCCAAGAACATCGAACGGGTCGACAAGCTGGTGCAGCTGATCGCCCGGCAGCGCGGCATGTCGATGCCCGAAGTCGACGCCAATATCGCGATCGTGGATGCAAAACTGGCCGCCAACCGCGCGGCGTAAACCCCGGCGCGCGCCTCAGGCCGGATCGCTGGGCCGGCCCGCGACGCCGCGTGCGCCGGTCCACCATTTCAGCGCATCGGTGACATCGAATGCCAGTGACACGATATTGGTGCCCAGCAGCAGCCACAGATAGCCGCCATAAACGCCGGCTGCCTCGGGGCGCGCCAGCAGCAGCAAGCCGGCCAGCAGCGCCCAGGGCAGAAGATGCGGCAACGCCATCCGCTTGGAAAAGCCGCGATCCATAATCAGGACCGGCAGGTTGCCCAGCATCGCGATATTGGCCAGAAACGCCACCCACAGCCCGCCGGGCTGCGCCAGAAACAGCAGACTGGCCATGTTGACCGGCACCAGCCACAGAAACACCCAGACCCGCACCCAAACCGGAAGCGCCCGGAACGAGCCCCAGATATCCCGGATCAGCGGTATCACACCCCCAGGCACCAGCGCATGATGGCTTTCTGGGCGTGCAGCCGGTTTTCGGCCTCGTCAAAAATTACCGAATGGGGGCCGTCCATCACCGCGCTGGTCGCCTCGTCGTCGCGATGCGCGGGCAGGCAGTGCATGAACAGCGCATCGTCCTTGGCGTGGCTCATCAGGTGCTCGTTGACCTGATAGCCGCGCAGCTGGTTGTGGCGCCGCTCGCGCGCGCTTTGCGGATCGTGCATCGACACCCAGGTGTCCGTCACCACCAGATCGGCGCCCGCGACCGCCTTTTCGGCATCACGCTCGATCTCGATCTCAACACCCTTGGCACGCGCCTCATTCAGGAATTTCATTTCCGGATCCAGCGTTTCCGGCCCGGTAAAGGTCAGATCGAACCCGAATTGCCCCGCCGCCTGGGCAAAACTGGCGAAGACGTTGTTGCCATCGCCCGACCAGACCACCTTTTTGCCCCTGATCGGCCCGTTGTGTTCCTCGAAGGTCATCACATCGGCCATGATCTGGCAGGGATGGCTGCGGTTGGTCAGCCCGTTGATCACCGGAACGCTGGCGTGTTCGGCCATTTCCAGCAGCGTCGCTTCCTCGAAGGTGCGGATCATGATCAGATCGACATAGCGGGACAGCACGCGGGCGGTGTCGGCGATGGTCTCGCCATGGCCCAGCTGCATGTCGGCCCCCGACAGCACCAGCGTCTGCCCGCCCATCTGCCGCACGCCGACATCGAAACTGACGCGGGTGCGGGTGCTGGGTTTCTCAAAGATCAGCGCCACGATGTGATTGGCCAGCGGCTGTTCGGCGTCGGGCGTGCCCTTGGGCTGGCCGCGACGCGCGTCCTTCATGGCACGGGCATGATCGATCATGCGCCGCAGGTCGGCGGGGTCGGTTTTGTCGATGTCCAGAAAATGGGTCATGGCATTCGCTTTTTTTCGGGCCGGGGCGGGGGCCAGCCCCCACACCCCCGGAATATTTGGGGACCAAAGATGGGCGCGGCCGGGAGAGGATTGAAGGGTCCGGCTAAGTGCTGGCCGAGACAGCGGCTGCGGCCTTGTCCAGACGCCTGACGGCTTCGGCGATTTCGTCGTCGGTTATGGTCAGGGGCGGCAGCAGGCGGATGGTATTCTCGGCCGCCGGAACCGTTAGTACATGGCTGGCATAGCCAGCCTTGACGATATCAAGGTTGGGCGCCTTGCACACCAGCCCCAGCATCAGCCCCGAGCCGCGCACTTTCTCAAAGACATCCGGATGCTCGGCCACCAGCCCTTCCAGACGCTGACGCAGCAGGCCCGCCTTGCGGTTGACCTCGTCCAGGAAATCGGGCTCGCCGACAATGTTGATGACCGCCAGCCCCACGGCGCAGCCCAGGGGGTTGCCGCCGTAGGTCGAGCCATGGGTGCCGGCGGTCATGCCGCTGGCGGCCTCCTCGGTGGCCAGCACCGCACCCAGCGGAAAGCCGCCGCCGATGCCTTTGGCGACCATCATGATATCGGGTTCGATTCCCGCCCATTCATGGGCGAACAGCTTGCCGGTGCGGCCCATGCCGCATTGCACCTCGTCCAGGATCAGCAGGATGCCGTGCTGATCGCAAAGATCGCGCAGACCCTTCAGGCACTGGTCGGGCACCGGCCTGATGCCGCCTTCGCCCTGCACCGGCTCCAGCAGGATCGCGGCGGTCGTGCCAGTGATCGCCGCGTTCAGCGCGTCATGATCGCCAAAGTCCAGATGCACGAAACCGGGCAGCAGCGGGCCGAAGCCCTTGGTCATCTTTTCGGACCCGGCGGCGGCGATGCCGGCGGCCGAGCGGCCATGAAAGCTGCCCGAAAAGGTGATGATGTCCACGCGCTCGGGCTGGGCCTTGTCGTGGAAATGCTTGCGCGCCATCTTGACCGCCAACTCGCAGGCCTCGGTGCCCGAATTGGTGAAGAACACCGTGTCCGCGAAGGTCGCCGCCACCAGCGCATCGGCCAGCGCCTGCTGATTGGGGATTTCGTAAAGGTTGCTGACATGCCACAGCGCCTGCGCCTGGGCGGTCAGCGCCTCCACCAGCGCGGGGTGGGCGTGGCCCAGCGCATTGACCGCGATCCCGGCGCCGAAATCCAGGTATCGTTCGCCCTTGTCGGTGATCAGCCAGCTGCCCTCGCCTTTGACGAAGGCAAGCGGCGCGCGGTTATAGGTCGGCAGGACGGACGGGATCATCAGCTTGGTCCTTTCGGGCTACGAAGGCCCTGAGTTGCCGCAAGTGCGGCCATGTTGTCAATGAGTTGGATGGCAGGCGCGTTCAGGCACGCGGGATCGGACGGCGGACGGGGTCAGCGTCGGCGTCGGTTGGCGGCGATATGGCTGCGCGTGATCATGACCTGTCTCATAGGCCGCCTGGCGCGGTTTGTGAAGCCTGAACTGCCCACCGCGAAGCCCTTGTCTCTGGCTGTTAGCGCTATAGGGTGGGGCCGAACCAGTTGGGAGACGGGAATGGCAAAAGCACGGATCGGGCTGATCGGGCTGGGCGTGATGGGGGCGAACCTGACGCTGAACATCGCCGAAAAGGGCTTTGTCGTGGCGGTGCACAACCGAACCACGGCGCGGATCGGCGAATTCATCGGCGCTGCGGGCGATCTGGCAGACCGGCTGGTGGCCGCTGAAACGCCCGCGGCCCTGGCCGCCGCCCTGACCCCGCCGCGCGCGATCATCATCATGGTGCAGGCGGGGGCGGCCGTGGATGCCACCATCGCGGGGCTGACGCCGCATCTTCACCCCGGCGACATCCTGATCGACGCGGGCAATGCAGATTTCAACGACACGCGGCGGCGCGAGGCGGCCCTGCGCGAACAAGGCCTCCGCTTTATCGGCATGGGCGTGTCGGGCGGCGAAGAGGGCGCGCGCCACGGCCCCTCGATCATGGTCGGCGGCACGGCAGAGGCCTATGCCGAAATCTCCGACATCGTGCAGGCCATCGCCGCCCGCTATCAGGGCGCGCCCTGCGCGGCGCATCTGGGCAGCGACGGCGCCGGCCATTTCGTCAAGACCGTGCACAACGGCATCGAATATGCCGACATGCAGATGATCGCCGAAATCTACGGCCTGCTGCGCGATGGCGAGGGGCGCACGCCCGTGGACATCGCGGCGCTGTTTGGCGGCTGGAACCACGGGCCGCTGAAATCCTATCTGGTGGAAATCACCGCAAAGGTTCTGGCGGCCACCGACCCGGGCACCGGTGCGGCCATGGTCGATGTAATCATCGACCGCGCCGGGCAGAAAGGCACCGGGCGCTGGACCGTGATCGAGGCGCTAAAGCTGGGTCAGTCCGCCTCGAGCATCGAGGCGGCGGTCGGCGCGCGGTCCTGGTCGGCGGCCAAGGATCTGCGCGAAATCGGCGCGCAGCGGCTGCAGGGCCGGGCCGAGATCGAAATGGGACCGACCCTGCTGGATGTGGACCTGGAAAAGGCGCTGCTGGCGGCGCGCATCATCGCCTATGCGCAGGGCTTTTCGCTGCTGGCGGCGGCATCGGACGAATTCGGCTGGGCCCTCGATCTGGCCCGCACCGCCGAGATCTGGCGCGCGGGCTGCATCATCCGCAGCGCGCTGCTGGACGACATCGCCACCGCGTTTCGCGCCGATCTGCCGGGGAGCAGCCTGATCCTGGCGCCGTATTTTTCGCGGCTGTTGGCGGATAACATCGCACCCCTGCGCCGGGTGGTGGCGCGGGCGGCGATGGGCGGTTATGCGGTGCCGGCAATGGCCGCCGCGCTGGCCTATTTCGACACCATGCGCCAGGCGCGCGGCACCGCGGCGCTGATCCAGGCACAGCGCGATTTCTTCGGCGCGCACGGGTTTGAACGGGTCGATATCGACGGCACCGACCATCACGGCCCCTGGGGCAGCTAAAGCAAGTTGCGCCCCATCGAATTCATCCGCCACCCCGAACGCGCATGCTTCGCAACCGCTGCCTCGGGGTGGCGTATGAATGCCCGACTCCAATCAGACGCAACACGCTTTAGTCCAAGCCCAACGCCCGCCCCGGCGATCGGACCGTCATGATCGCGCGGGAAGGCCACACGCCCCTATCGGCGCCGCGGCTTGGCCCTTAGCGTCGGTGCGGCCTGGGTCGGATCCTCGGGCCAGGGGTGCTTGGGATAGCGCCCGCGCATGTCCTTGCGCACATCGGCATAGGAGCTGGCCCAGAACCCCGGCAGGTCGGTGGTGGTCTGCACCGGACGGCCGGCGGGCGACAGCAGCGTGATCTTCAGCGCCAGCCGGCGCGGCCCGATCACCGGATGCGCGGTGACGCCGAACATCTCCTGCAGGCGCAGCTCGATTTCGGGCTGCCCGCCGCTGTAATCGATCGCCACCCTGCGCCCCAGCGGCGTGGTGTAATGCGGCGGCGCCAGCCGCAGCAGCGCCTCGCTCTGCTCCCAGTTCAGCCGGGCCGCCAGTGCCGTGCTCAGGTCCAGCCGGGCCAGAGCAGCCGCACTGCCGATACCGCCCAGATGCGGCAACAGCCAACCGGCAAGCCTGTCCATCAGCGCGGCGTCGGAACACTCCGGCAGTTCGATGCCCTCAGCGCGCAGCACCTCGATGCGGGCGCGCAGACGCAGGGCGGCCGGGCTCCAGGGCAGGCCCAGATCGCGCACCCCGTCCAGCATCGCCAGCGCCACCGCCTCGGCCGGCGCATCGGCCCAGTTGCGATCCGCCAGCACCAGCGCGCCAAAGCGCTCCTGCCGGCGCATCAGCACCCGGCGCTCGCGACGCGACCATTCGCAAACATTCGCCCAGACGATCCGCCCGCCATACAGCGCGCGCAGCTCGGCCTCGCTGATCGCCACCGCCTGCCGGATCCGGGCCTCGCGCATATCGCCGTCCAGATCGGTGGCCACGATCAGGCGGCTGCCCGCCAGCGGATCATGCGCGTCCATCACGGCCCCGCTGCCGCCCGACAGAACCCAGCGCGCCTCCTCGCCGGCCCGGCGCAGCCCGATGCGGTCGGGATAGGCCAGGGCGGCCTGCTCAGCGAGGCTGTAATCCGCGTTCGCCGCCCCCCGATCCGCCCCCCGGCCCAGCAGCCGGGCCAGCCGCGCGGCTTCGGCATTGATCCGCTCCAGCGCGGCACGCGCGGCGCCATGGCGGGCGGGGTGGCGCAGCGCCTCGATGCGCAACCCCAGATCACAACCGGCGCCGCGCAGCGGATCGCGCTCATTCAACAAAGCCGCCAGCGGTGCCGCGCGCCGCCCCGCGCCCAGCAGCATATGACCCAGCCGCGGATGCAGCGGCAGCGCCGCCAGGGCCCGGCCATGATCCGTGATGCCACCATCGCGATCCAGCGCCCCCAGATCGCACAGCAGGGACCGCGCCTCATCCATCGCCCGCGCCGGTGGCGGGGTCAGAAACGCCAGCTGGTCCGCATCGCGCGCGCCCCACAGCGCCAGTTCCAGCACCAGCCCCGACAGATCGGCGGCGGCGATTTCGGGCGGCGGAAACGCCGCCATGCCGCCCTCTTCGCCCTTGCTCCACAGCCGGTAACACCAGCCCGGCGCCACCCGCCCGGCGCGGCCCCGGCGCTGAATTGCCTCAGCACGGGTGACGCGTTCGGTCACCAGCCGCGCCATGCCGCGCGCCGGATCGAACCGGGCCCGCCGCGCGCGGCCGCCGTCGATCACCACGCGCACATCCTGAATGGTCAGCGCGGTCTCGGCAATCGCCGTGGCCAGTACCAGTTTGCGGCCCGCGCCGGCCGGGGCGATCGCGGCGCGCTGGGCCGCGAACGGCAGCGCGCCATACAGCGGATGCAGGCTGACATCGCCGGGCAAACGCCCCTGCAATTGCGCCGCCACCCGCCGGATCTCGCCCTCGCCGGGCAGAAACACCAGCCCGCCGCCTTCGGTCTGCGCCAAGGCGCTCAGGGTCAGATCGGCAACCGCGGCCGCGTAGTCCCGGGTCTTGTCCCGGGTCTTAACCAGGGGCCGGTCCAGCCAGCGGGTCTGCACTGCGAAACCCTGCCCCTCGCTGCTGATCAGCGGCGCCTCGTTCAGCAGCGCGGCGACCGGCCCCGCGTCCAGCGTCGCCGACATCACCAGCAGGATCAGATCCTCGCGCAGCGCCCCGCGCGCCTCCCAGGCCAGCGCCAGCCCCAGATCGGCATTCAGCGAGCGTTCGTGAAATTCATCGAAGATTAGCGCGCCGATGCCCTCCAGCGCGGGGTCAGCCTGCAGCATCCGGGTCAGGATGCCCTCGGTGACGACCTCGATGCGCGTCGCGTCTGAAACCTTGCTGGCGCCGCGCATCCGGTAGCCCACGGTTTGTCCCACCGGCTCGCCCAGCACCTCGGCCATGCGCTCGGCGGCGGCGCGCGCGGCCAGCCGGCGCGGCTCCAGCATCACGATCCGGCCCGCGCCCAGCCCGGCCTCCAGCATCGCCAGCGGCACCCGGGTGGTCTTGCCCGCACCCGGCGGCGCCTGCAACACGGCGCGGCCCCTGGCGCGCAGCGCGTCCAGCAAGCCGGGCAGGGCGGTTTCAATGGGCAGATCGGCGGCCATGCCCGCCTTATCGGCGATTGCGCCACGCCGCGCCAGCGCCGGATTCCGGCGCGCCTGCTCTGGACAAGCGGCGGGCGATCCGGGCAAGACGTGCACAGGCCGACTGGAAAGGATCCGTGCCATGGCGGACAGCGACATAGCCGATCTGGCGCGCCGGGTGATGGCGGGCGAACGCCGCGCGCTGGCGCGGGCGATCACGCTGGTGGAAAGCGGGCGCGCCGATCACCGCGATCAGGCCGCGCGGCTGCTGGGTGCGGTGCAGGGCGCGGACCGCG
>Ga0316207_10004177_pt1 | contig 12753 bp, 15 predicted proteins | sample 6weekpyrite_MG_FD_204943 | JGI IMG/M metagenome (GOLD analysis project Ga0316207, IMG submission 204943) | Microbial mat bacterial communities from mineral coupon in-situ incubated in ocean water Damariscotta River, Maine, United States -... | ecosystem: Environmental > Aquatic > Marine >... | reverse complement strand
AATCCACTATTTAACCCAGATCCAAACCTGTTGGAGATGGAATCTACAGCACACATTATAATTTATGATGGCCTACCCAATAAGATAGTGGAAAGGGCTCTCGATCAACAATTTGATCGAATTGAGAATATGATGTTCACACGCATTCGCTATAACGATGATAATGAAGTTATTACAGAGGATGATGATTGTTAAACGTTTATCCCATTCTAATGCATTGCGGATAGTTGGGGTAGATTCAGGTCAGAGCCAATGCCAGTAAGTTAGGGTGTAACGTATTGAATAATCGCTATTTTATAAAGCGTTAGCTCCCCTCTTTGTTAAAGAGGGGTTGGGGGAGATTTGGCTTTGACTCTATGTTTATAGAGCTTTACACGTTGCTTTCATTTTAAATCCCCCTCGGTCCCCCTTTTTCCAAGGGGGAGGCTCATGAATTTAATTTAATTTAATTAAGCTCATTCGTATCAAAGAGATAATTCTTAACTTACTGGCATTGGGGTCAGAGCAAAAACTCACCCCATAAATATAGCTGTATTTGTCAGCCACCTGGTCACCCACCCTAAGACCCAGTAAAAACAATAACTTATATTTTGGATTCTTTTATTAGCATGTCCTACTAATTGTTCTGCCGCTAAGTACACCGGTCTTCTCAGTCTCAACTGGATGAATAATACCCGTGGTGTGGTCAAGCAAGTTTCGTGATGTGTATTGACAAATAACACTATAAATGTGAAATATTAAACCCTAACACTTTAATGGTATGAGGATCACGTCATGGCTAAAGCTTTCTCTGTACTTTCCTGGAATATCGAGCACCTCAAAGACAAGCAACCAGCACGTATTAAGCGCGTTGTTAAAACATTGAAATCAGAAAAACCGGATGTTTTTGCACTCTATGAAGTGGAAGGCAAAGACATTTACGATGATATCTCTGATGAAATGCAAAATTACTCCTTTCATATTACTGAAGGATCACAAACTCAAGAAATTCTGGTCGGTGTAAAAAACACGATGACGTCATTTTTTAGTCAACGAGTTGAATTCAAGTCCGGTAACACACGCCTACGACCCGGTGCCATGTTAAGCCTCAAAATCAACCACATTAATTACACTCTAATGTTCTTACATCTCAAGAGCCTCACAAAGCCTGTTGGCCTGGGCATTCGTGATGACCAGTTTGAACGCCTCTATAAGCTCAAGAAAAAACTTGATGCTAAAGCGCCGGGTAATAATCGAGCCAACTTTATTGCCCTGGGCGATTTCAACACCATGGGCATGAATTACCGGGGCAGGAAACATGACATTCCTGCTGAAGCGGAATTAAATAAACTGGATCTGGATATAAAAAGAAAATCCGTCAGGATGCAACGTCTAATAAAATCCACTCCCAGGACATGGTCCAATGGCTCATCTAGCCGCTACAACCCCTCAGACCTGGACCATGTAATTGCCTCCGATCACCTGGAATTTAAAGCCTGGTCACACAAATCACCTGTTAATGAAGAGAATGCCTCACACACTATCGAAAAAGCACACGTTGATGTCAGAGGCTGGGTGGATCAATCAAGTATAAGTAAACAGGATAAATGGATTGAAGATTACTCTGATCATTCGTACTTATATTTTGAAGTACAGAAAGTATAAATAATTACGATATTGGCCGATATTGGGGTCAGAGCAAAAACTCACCCCATAAACATAGCTGGATTTGTCAGCCACCCGGTCACCCAACCTAAGCTCCAGTAAAAACAATAACTTAAATTTTTTAATTTACTTATTAGCCTGGGTGTTCTGCTAATTTCTTTATTAAACTATTCACGATTATTATTTCTGGAAATTTCTTGCAGAAACTGAAACAAATCTTCAGGGAATACAGCGAATGGTGACTTTTTCATCACGGGCTCTCCTCTGTATCATTATTGTTTTGTGCAACAGCCATTTGTAACGCTTCAGGCTGTCGGCTCTATATAACTAATCACCGTCATATCCGCCGCTGCGTCACGCGCTGGGATGAGTGACTGATATGCCTCGGATTCATACCAACCATGTGCATTTTCCAGATTGGGGAAGCTGAGTACACCCACAGTTTGATGCGTATGTTCACCAGCAAATACTTTTTTAGCTTTGCCTTTGGTTAAAACACGGCCTCCGAATGGTTCGAGTGTAGCAGCAACAGATTTTGCGTAGCTCATAAAGTTATCCGGGTCTTTCACGGTAGAATGGAAAATCATAAATGCAGTCATATTGTTATCTCCTATTGGTAGTCATCTATTTATTATGTAAACGTCGCATCCAGTCGTTTAAAGCACGACCTATTGAGTCTGGCTGATCTTCCTGGATAAAATGCAGACCTTGTCCAATATAGACCGTTTCAAGGTTTTTAATTTTTTTCTTATACCAGGGCACAACTGACGGTGGCAATACCGCACCAGGTGAAGCGTAAAGCATTAATATCGGTAACTCTGTGTGCGTCATAAACTGCTCTATGGAGCTCATAGTAGAAGTCGTATCTGCTGGTTGTCCGCCAATCGGTATTTCTAGCGGCCATACCAGCGTCGGTTTACGACTCGCTTTTTCTTTATATGGTGCGCGATAAACGGCCATTTCAGCCTCACCAAGTGTACGGTTAGTGAATGCCGGCAGCAGTTGTTCAACAAAGCCGTTGTTATCAATCACCATATGTTTACCCTTTACCGGGTCTCTTAACATTTTGAATAATTCACCCATATCTTCGCCCATCGCTTCATAACTTGACTGTGGAAATGTTGGAGGTAAAACACCTTCCATAAACGCGATGGCTTTAACGTTTTCGAGATGGCGTCGTGCATATTCAAAACCTATTGCAGCACCCCAATCATGGACAACCAATATCACATTGCGTAAGCCCAGTTGTTTTATGAATGATTCCACGTACTGAAAATGTTCACTAAACGTGTAATTAATATCTGGCTTGGCTGATTGTCCCATACCGATCAAATCGATTGCGATGGCGCGATGCTGTTCAGTAACATACGGAATGATATTTCGCCAAAGATAGGATGACGTCGGATTACCATGAATAAAAATAACTGGATCACCTTTGCCTTCATCGACATAATGCATTCGTGAGTCGTTAACCTTTATATATCTTGATTGATACGCAAACGCCGTCGGAATTTTTACTGGCGGTAGTTTATATTTTGATACTGGAGTCGTTATAGAACTCGCCTTCTTTTGCACTTCATTTTGTTTTGGTGTGTTTGCCGCACATGCGCCAAGCCCAAAAGTTGAAATCGTAAAAATTACTAGCACTAGTAGCCGTTTACTTTGCATCGTTATATCTCCAGATATTTGATCGTGTCTACTATAAAAACATTCAACAGTGACATCATTACGCTTTGGTGATATAAATATAACTAATGCATTAGCGCATTAGTAGACCGATAAACACATACGAGATATGCACAAATGCATGACTGGGATAACATCCGTTTCTTTCTAGCCGTAGCCCAAACAGGCTCGGTTAGCGCTGCTGCCGATAAACTCGGCGTTAATCAATCTACTGCTTCACGGCGTATTAATAATTTCGAAAAAGCGATAAATGTTCGCTTATTTGAACGCTTAAGCACTGGCTACCAGCTCACCAACGAAGGAAAGGAATTGCAACAACGGGCGATACGCATGGAAGAGGAAACCTTTGCCATTGAGCGCGACATTATGGGTAAAAATGTCGAATTAAAAGGACCTATACGACTAACAACGTCACTTGTAATGATCGACTATTTGCTTATGCCGATTCTAAAAGCGTTTAGAGAAACCTATCCAGGTATAGAGATTCTATTAGATCTATCTGATAGCAACTATAATATATCTCAGCGTGAAGCTGATGTTGCGCTTCGTGTAACACCGGCACCAGCACCGGAGAACCTAATAGGTCGCGAACTCGGCACAGTAGAACTCGCAGTGTATGGTGAAAAAAACTATTTAAAGAATTATTTAAAAAACAAAAACAACTCCCCTTTGAACTGGATTGGCGAAGACAATAAAAACGCCAGGCCTAATTGGTTACATGAGCATACCGAGCCTATTGAACTGGTAATGCGCACCAACGATGTTCTCGCCACCACGACAGCTATAAAAAATGGCCTTGGCGTAGGCCGGTTGCCCAAACTGGTCGGTGATTCTACTCCCGAATTAACACGTTTTAAAAATGCGCCGAAGCTGCCAAAAATCCCACTGTGGTTACTTACGCATGCAGATATGCGAAGAGTAAGTCGCGTAAGAGTGTTCAATGCTTTTCTAGCAGAAAAGATTAAGGGAAGTATTACGTAGAAATAAATACTGAACTTGACGTAGTCCGAACGATGCAAGTTAATTAATAATCCTGATCTCAATGTCCGCTTTGACTTATTTCACTCCATAGCGGTCAATTCCACCAACGTCTAATATGTAGTAACGGGAATATTGAGTTTGAAATTTTGCATGTCTTCTTAAAAATAAAGCGGACACCGAGGAACTTCACTTCATCTTCAGGAGACAATCATAAAGCTACAACAAGCCTTTTTAAGGTGAAATGATTCTGCATTGGTGCGCTCACCTGTCCTGGTAACAACTAATGGTATTTATATCACAATAACTTACCCTATTCAGCTTGTATGGGAAATATTGAGATCCATTGCTCAACTGATCCGCGACCATGAATATCTCCCACAAAAAACTCTGGTGAGTTTACAGGTAATTCGCTCAGAGATACATCATACTGATTTCTGATCCAGTGTTCTTCGTAACCAGCAAGCCTCAGCAATGTTGGGAATACTTGAAAATGACTTGTTTTATTGTAACTAGCCACTTGAGTCGCCTTAAATCCTTCGAGCACTCCCTCATCGTTTGAGAACACCATCATAGGGACAATACCCTCGAATCGATTTGCCATTGGCCTGCAGTGAGTAGCCAAAGTTCCATCGTCAACAATATTTTGTCCGTGGTCACTGGTATATATAATAACATAAGGCTGAAAATCCTCGTTTTCTGACAACAGGCCTTTAAACCAGTCATCTACACTCCAGCGTATCCCATTCATAAAAGAATTTAGTGATTTTTCCCTGTCATTCATAGGCTCACCGTGCTCAAGCACGGGTGTAAAAAAATTATACTCTTTGGGGTGACTCCTGAAATATGGAAAATGCATACCGTATTTGTTAAGTATGACAAAGGCTTTACCCGGCTGCTTGAGAATATCTATTAACTGCTCACGGGCGACCACGTCACTCTCATACACAACTTCCTGACGCACTCTAGAGATTTTGTCTATGTAGGAAACCTCGTGTTCATTCATGAAGTTTTGGTAGTTTGCCCACTCCTCGGCACTCTGGGCATCGAGGTAAACATTATAAAACCCGGCTTTCCTGGTAAATTGCCAGATCGAAGGATTCTTCAGGGTTACTTGATCATGATCAGGGATATCCCCTTTTTTCGCACCTGTTCTTAATATGAGATTAGAATAATCGCTGCAATTAGAAGAAGATGCCGCTAAGCCAAAATTTACCATTCCAGTTTTTAGAGAGCTAAGAAAAGTAGTGGTATCTTGTTCGTATACATTGACCCCCAGTATGTCGGCACGAATACTTTCATCAACAATCAAAACGATTTTCTCAACCTTAGTATCTATAGAACCTGAATAACTAATCTTGAATCTCTCACCCTCGTAAATATCGCTTAGACCAGCGAAGACAAGCATGGACGGAACCCTGAAAAACGAAGGGTATCGATCAAACAGGGCATCGGTGTATTGCAGACCGAAAGGAATAATTATTACTGCGCTTATAGGAGCGAAATACAGCTTTCTTGAAAAACTTACTTTTAAAATCTCTGGTAATCGCTCGACAAAAATACTAGCTGGAATAAGGAATATCACAAGAGGCAATACAGCTAAGCCAATATTCTCAACTAATGCCCCAAGCCACCATTGAAAATAGCTCACAATGAGATCCGCCTGCTGGAAATCAATAGGCGAACCTGAGACCTGAAAGGAACCAATATTAAAAAGAAAGAAGAATAAAAAAAATGGTATGGTTATTTTTCGAATAAGACTGCGACCACTAAAGAATATCAAGAAGGAGCCTAACAGACTCCAGAAGAACAAAATCAGTGACAAGAGCAACTCTATTATCTTATCCTGATCCCACAGAACCCGAAATGGATCAAAAAAATTGTAGAACATGCTAAATTCTGTGAACAAGAGAGCAGCAACCAAAACTATAGCGATTGTCATTCTCAAGTTGAAATTAGACATAGAAACTCCTCGTCAAACCGCTCGTGCAAAATAAACCATATATCACAACCTGAGACACCGACCAGTCAATTCTCTCAGTAGATTCCAGGAATCAGCCGATAGCGCACACGTTGTGCATAGTCTCGATAGCCCGGTAACTCTTCATGTAAAGTCTGGTCTTCAAGCATTGTTCTAATTGTCGTAATGATTATTGCCACTGCCGCAGGAATCAGTGTCCATACCGAGCCCAGAGCAAGAACAATACCAAACAGTGGAAGAATATTTCCAGAATAACCTGGATGCCGAACAAATCGATAGGGGCCGGTATCACACACCACATGCCCTCGATCTGTCTGTATGCGTACCACGCTCAAGAAAAAACGGTTCTCTGCCACTGCCCATGCTGCAAAGGCATAACCGAACGCGACCAATATGAATCCAGTCACATTGATCCATAGTGGAAATTCGGGAGACCAGTTATAGCGATGGTCCAGTCCTGCCACTATAACCATAGGATAACCAATACTCACTGCCATCAGAGGAGCAAGCACTTTGTCCCAGGCCTTCGCGTTATGAAAACTTTCTTTATTTTGCCTCTCAGCTGTTATACCGGGATGTCGCTGTTCAGCCCACATACGCCCTCCTATACCAGCAGCTAAGATTAGTAGGGAATAGAACCATGCCTGCCACCAACCAGGGTCCCTCGCGCATACAAGTAAAATAAGTGGGATAAGAAGATACGCCAATACTAATCTTAGATACTGGCGAGGGGATACTGTTTGAGTTGTTTCTTCGTTTTTTGGCACGTTCCAGCCTGTACTTTTTGCAAACGAACTTGAATGACTTGATAGGTATTATACTTCAATCTCATCACCATACTGCATGATGTTACATTCTACTCCCATTTTTTCCACTTCACGCTTAAACAGTTGGTCATCTGTAAGAGATGTGTTTTTTTTCCAAAAAAAAGGAACATTATAATGGCAAGGAATAACCATTTTCGGCGCTATAAGCTTCACTGCTTCAAGTGCTTCGGAGACATCCATTGTCCACGTATTATTACCCAGACCACCAATAGGCAGCATCAATATATCCGGTTTTAATCCTGCCCATTCTTTTTGTATAATTGAATCTCCTAGATTCACAATAGTTTTTTCATCTAGTGTAATTTTAAAACCTACAGAACCAATGCCGACTCGTTCTCCTGGCCCAGGTTGCTGTTTTATACTGAACCACAGGATTGGCACCCTGATAGAGCCATGTACGGTTTTGACTGCTTCAATTTCTACATCCCCCAAAATCACTGACTCTCCAATATCTAGTGGATGCACATCTTTAAACGGGACCCAGGAAGTCAAGCCTCTACCACGAGGATCTACTAGCAATGTTCTGCCATCTTCGATCTTAGCCAGTTCTTTTCCACATACAACTGGTGCATTGCTAGCTTCAGCTACACGATCAGATTGCCAGTGATGGTCAGGGTCACCATGGGTTATTAAAATATGCGTGATATTTTTCCATTCTGTTTCTGGAATTAGACTACTAAGATTAAAAATCCAGAGATTTTGCCCCGGGTCAATGGCAATTTTGTTCTTACTATTTTCTATTAGAAATGAATTGTAAAGGAAGTGCCTGATTTTCATGGGTAACCTGGATGCCTAGACATAATGATCCCACCTGTTTGTTTTTTAATTTATTCCCAGTGAACATAAAATATTTATTCCTAGTTACCAGGGGTATGGTTTTATTCTTTATGCTCTTTGTTTTTAATGGCTTTAATTACTGAAACCAATGCAATCGCCTCAAGAATCAAACCTAAAACCCCAAATACCGTTCCTAATACGGCGCTGGTAGCATATAAACCAAATGCAATTATGACACATAGAGCAGCTATTAAATGTAAATTCATTCTATTTTTGTAATCCTAACTATTACTAACCGGACCCTTACGGCCTACTTAACTAGATTAGCAAATTCAGTTATAACTCTAAAGGATTGACTATCGAGAAACGACTCAACCCCTGTCCACGATTAAATTAGCAAATCAGGACACCGAATTGCTCAAGCAAATATACCATGAATGACTGCTTTTTGAATAAGATCCAGGAAATATTCGACTGCCTGCTTTGTGGTAACAGACTTACGCAAAAAGAGTTTTTACCCTGCCCCCAATCATTTTAACTTAGATGAACACAACCTATCTATTCTGGAAACTCAACACCATACATCTCAATAAGAGCATTAGATACGTCTTTATTGAATGATATCCCTATTAAGCCAGCCTTCTCAAAAGTATCTTTAAATACTTGATTACAATAAACACTTAGATACACATCCAGTTCAGTTCTGAATATAGCGATGTCTTTCACCGATTCCTCAATAAAGGCATAACTTTCCAGGTTTCCATGCTTATCATGAACTGTTTGCTTATCATCTACTCCGTTTACACTCTCAGCAGTAACTAACGGGTTAAATACATAGCCTTCACCCTTGTCATGGTGAACCGCTAAAAATTCACCATAATCATTCAGCACATCTTTGAGCGCATCATATGCCTTCTCATTTAGAAACAAACGACCGTTTCCTAATGAAACATCAGGCACGATATCTTTAGAGTAGGTTTCCCAGGGCTTAAATTCCACACGCAATGACTCCGGCCATACCTCACTGTATGATATTGGCGCCCTCTTGATATGGATAGGATACTTCCTGCCCAGTTTATCGATAATGTCGTCTGCATCGAATGAAAAGCCAAGGTAGCGATCATCTTCGTGGATTCTATAAATCATGATTTTTCTTGCATGTGAGCCGGGAGCATTACTTTTGTCTGGGAAATTGAGGCCAGAGCAAAAACTCAACCCATAAACATAGCTGGATTTGCCAGCCAACTGGTCACCCAGCCTAAGACCCAGTAAAAACAATAACTTAGATTTTTTAATTTATTTATTAGAATGGATGTCCGGCTAATTTGCATGGGTGTCCGGCTAATTTCTAATTTAATCTAAATGTTTTTAAGAGCCTGTGCAACTAACAAGCATCAGGCTTGCTTAATTACTATTAGAAAAATCATTAAGTGCATCACTATGCACAAGGTATACACCGTTTTGTAAACGAAACACAAACCGGGTATGGCTAGGCGTGACCTGCCCTGGCTCTATGGTCGATGCGGGTAAAAACGAATTTATATAATCTGTTTTCACATCGCTAAAATACAGCTTAAACTGCTTTAGCGTAACCACTACCCCTCTTTCATTAACAGAACCTAGCTCACCCTTCACTATCGCATCTAGAAAACGCTGTTTTAATGTCATAATTAAATCCCTCAAAATTGTTAATATCCCAACAAACCCTGACCACACCGCTAACTACAACTCCGTGCACTTCTTTTCACCTTGTTAACATTTCACGCAAGAACCAACTAAGATTAATAATCAATGCTCCGTATACGGAGCAATTATGTGCGATATAGATGAGAAAATCAAGCTCCGTAATCAGAGCAATGTTAAATGAATATTCTTGGCCCTCGAATACAGCACATACGAGAATCACAAAACCTGACACAGGATCAGATAGCTGCACGACTCAACGGGCTGGGCTGGGACATTAGCCGTGGCACCTATGCAAAAATAGAATGCCAGGCTCGGCGGATTTCAGATCAGGAAGTAGAATTGCTAGCCAAGGCGCTGAAGGTCAGTATCGAAGAGCTTTTTGAGTAAATGTATAAGCCATGATTTAAAAGCCGATATAAGCCAGAAAATACCAGGCATACTGGCGGGTATTGATGAATTTTCAGCTAGTGCACGTAAGAATCAATATGAGAAAGGAAAACACATACCTGATTTCACGACGATAAAACGCTTTGCAAAAGTACTAGAGGTACCTGCTTGTTACTTTTACGCTGAGGATGATGAAATGGCTGAAATGATTTTGGTGTTTGGTTCACTCTCACCTGGTCTGCGAGCTAAAACAATACTTAAATTAAAAAACTAGCCAGGTAAATTTGACTATTTATATTTAACTAAAATTAATTTCCACTCTGACCCCAAACTACCATTCTGCACTGGTGCGCTCACCTGTCCTGGTAACATAAACATTACTTAAGAACACTTAATTACTAGTACCCCCAGAATTTTAGCTAGTCTCTAATTTTATAAACTCTAACCCCTTTAACTGATTTGTAACCACAAGCTGCATAAATTCATCCGTTACATAAAATGTGCTTTTTATAGTTTCAGGTACCTGGAATATTGCCGAGTTTGCGTAAGCCGATTCAACCATTACAGGCTTTATTAATCGTCCACGTTCACCATTACGTCTAATCTTCCATTCTGTTTTGTTATGATCAAGACAGTCTCGCTCTGTTGTAGGGTTGAAAGCCATCCATAACTCACCGTCAACAGGAAGCTCTAATAATTCGCCATATTGAGCTAATAGCTCACCGAGAACTTCAATCGATTTTTCATTAAACGCATAAAATCCGGGTGAGATATAAGCTATATCCGGGATGCTTATATTATCTTCAGGATCACTCCAACGCATTTTCGGGGGATTCCATGATGAGAGTTTCATTGCACCATTGATCCACAAATTTCCTCCGTCAAAATCTTCTGAATTTACAGGCACCAAAATTCGATAATCATCAACCAGGAATTTAATTGCAAATACAGACATTAAACCATTACTTTTTTAATAGCGTATCAATACCCTGGATCTTTAATTAACAATGAATTAAAGGCGCCGATGACAACTGAGAGTTATTTATATTACCATTTGTCACTACGCCCTTTAACCCTTAAACATTTAGTAGTTGAGAAGTTCAGACTGTATTAATTTTTATCCGCAACAAATAAATCACACTCAAATAAAAACACTACTAGTTATTCGTATACCTTTATCAGCTCATCATCAAAGACTACACCTGTGAGTTCATAGGTTTCAACGGCATCTTTAAATCTTTCACCACAAAATAAGGTTAAGCAACTTTCAAGTGTAGTTTTAAAGACTAGAAGCTCTGAAACACCAGGCTTAAATTCTAAATGCTTTAGCTCCATCTGCATGTCGCCTACATAGTTGAATTCACTTTTCTCTTCGTCAGCATCACCCTCAACCAGGCAATTAAAAATATAATACGTCTCTTCGCCAATCGATACGGGTAGAAATTCACCTGAGTCTTTGAGCATATCACCCAGAATCCGACAGGCTTTAGGTGAGAGAACCAGGCTGGAATCTATCCATCGACATATATCTGGAATGGGTAACGGGGGCTTAGCTCCGGTATCTATAAACTCAGTATTAGGTGTTTTCCACCAGGGTTTCATAGCCGTATTGTGCAAGCAGAAATCAATAATATGATCAAACTCAGAATCTTCAGGTGCATGTCTAGTGACATCTAGAATTTCCAGATCCAGCTCTCTAAATTTTTCACCATCATCTCGTACTGCAAAAATTTGAGTCATTATACAATTCGCTTTGTCATTGGTAACTTACTCATCTCCACGACAGCATGCTTAGGCTCATTGGCCTGTAATATTCTACCAATGAGCTGTAGCTGTGTTTTTATCATGTCAATTTTTTTAAGGGGGACAATCTTGCTATGAATCATCTGCTCATACGCACCTGTGTGATACGTACGGTGCCCAGTTGACTTTGGCATAGTCCAATGAGGCGTATCCTCATCTACAGTAAGGAGATATACCCCATTGGCTGGATCATTAATACCTATTCCATACTGATGCAGGTGAACTCTGGCTCTTGCCAGCTGCTTTTTGTGCTGCCCTCTCCCAGGAATATCACCTTCTTGTCCCGCTCCAGGCACAATATGATGAGCTGTATGTTTCGATGTTGGCTTTGGCTGACCTTCAGCTCTCATAAATTTCTCAAGTAGCTTTGTGGGGTGATGTGCTTCAGCATTCAACCGATTGACAGCCGCATTCTTCTGGCTGAAAGTACCTCTTGTTGCAGACATCGCATTCTCACGATATGCAGCAAGTTGAGCCTGAACGCTTATTGTCGCATCTAATGTGCGACGCTCATGCTCAAGGTACCTTAGAGATTCTTCCAGCTCCTTCTTTCTTTCCTCTTTTGTAAGGTTGGCGTTTAAGGTATTCTTTCGTTGGTAGTGCTTCTGTGCCATCTCTTGGTAGCGATCTATGGCGGCATCTAGAGGTGATTTCTCATGATGCAACTGAGTGATTCTGACGCCATTACAATATTCTAGCTCCATGTCCCATCCTGTAACTATCTAAGTTTAATTATGGGTAAAAGATACCATGTATGGGCTCACTGAATCTATAGGCATCAGTGTGAATAACAGCTTATTCAAAAGTTAACCGATAGTTACAGGGCAGAGCACATATGCGTTAATTATTGCTAAAAAGAAGTCCCAGCAACACATCGTTTTTCTTCTTAATTACTATTAGAAAACTCATTAAGTGCATCACTATGCACAAGGTATACACCGTTTTGCAAACGAAACACAAACCGGGTATGACTAGGCGTGACTT
>Ga0316207_10004176_pt1 | contig 12754 bp, 11 predicted proteins | sample 6weekpyrite_MG_FD_204943 | JGI IMG/M metagenome (GOLD analysis project Ga0316207, IMG submission 204943) | Microbial mat bacterial communities from mineral coupon in-situ incubated in ocean water Damariscotta River, Maine, United States -... | ecosystem: Environmental > Aquatic > Marine >... | reverse complement strand
ACGTTATCCAGTATGATCATTATCTTAGCAGCTTAACCTATGTAAATACTAGAATTTGTTGACGTAATTCACATGACGACATTAAATATACTCAAATATCCCGATCCACGTCTTCGAACGGTTGCAAAACCGGTCGCTGAAGTCACGGATGCAACACGTAAACTCATCGATGAGATGTTTATTATTATGTATGCCGCGCCAGGCATTGGCCTTGCCGCAACACAGGTTGATGTACACCAGCGTATCATAGTGATTGATATTTCAGCAGAAAAAGACCAGCCATTGGTGATAATCAATCCTCAAATCATCGCTAAAGATGGTGTTGAAGTACATGAGGAGGGCTGTTTATCGGTGCCCGGCGTCTATGAAAAGGTTGAGCGGGCGGAATCCATCAAGCTACAAGCCTTAGATCGTCAGGGTGAATCATTTGAAATAGAGACAGATGGACTGCTTGCCGTGTGTATCCAGCATGAGATTGATCACCTTGATGGCAAAGTATTTGTTGATTATTTATCACCGCTGAAACAAAAACGTATCAAGAAAAAACTTGAGAAAGATCAAAAGTTTGCAAACGATCACGTGGCTTTGTAAAGCAATATTCACATGTCGATGCCATTAAAAATTATTTTCGCGGGGACCCCCGATTTTGCGGTTCCTAGTTTGCAAAGTCTGCTCGATTCCCCTCATAAAGTCGTTGCTGTCTATACGCAGCCGGATCGCCCTGCTGGTCGTGGGCGTAAATTAACCGCTAGCCCGATTAAGCAATGTGCTGATCAGGCGGGTATTGCGGTAGAACAACCAGAGAGCCTTAAAGATGCGGCTGCGCAACAACGTTTGGCCGATTATGAGGCTGATATCATGGTTGTCGTTGCCTATGGGCAGTTATTACCACCTGTCGTGTTGGCGATGCCGCGATTGGGCTGTATAAATGTGCACGCTTCTTTATTACCTCGTTGGCGCGGTGCCGCCCCTATTCAGCGTGCGATTGCTGCTGGCGATAGTGAAACGGGTGTTACGATCATGCAAATGGCGAAAGGGCTTGATACTGGCGATATGCTGGCAAAAGTGGTGACGCCTATTGAACCAAGTGAAACAGCGATGGAATTACATGACCGATTAGCACCATTGGGAAATCAAGCCTTATTGGAGGTGCTTGAGCAGCTTCGAGATGGTACGGCTAGTCCAGAAGTGCAAGATGAGTCACAGACTTGTTATGCCGCGAAATTAAGCAAAGATGAAGCACCGCTAGATTGGCAAAAGCCGGTCGAGGCTATACAACGCCAAATAAGTGCATTTAACCCATTTCCTGTCGCCACTGCGCAACTTGGCGAAGAAACCTTGCGTATTTGGCGTAGCCAAATTATGGACAAAACAGCGAAACAAGCTTCGCCTGGCACGATTATCTCTGCGGATAAAAAAGGCATTGCCGTACAAACAGGTGAAGGTGTGTTAACGATTCTTGAGTTGCAGGCAGCCGGAAAGAAACGGATGTCAGCCGCAGATTTTGTCAATGCGCGCCCAGTGTTACGAGAAGCCGGAATGCAATTTTGTGTTGGTGAGACGTCGTGAGTAATGGCGTTAATGTTCGTGCACAAGCAGCAAGATGTATTACCGCGGTCATTGGTGAAGGTGAATCGTTAACGACGGCACTAGAGTTATCGCGTTCAGTCGTTGCTCCCCGCGATATTGGTCTTCTTTATGAAATGAGCTTTGGCGTGATGCGCCATTATTATCAGCTCTATGCATTGGCCAGATCGTTATTGAGTAAAAATCTCAAGTCGCGTGATAAAGATGTTTTAGCACTGATTCTAGTTGGCCTATATCAACTTATTTATATGCGTATCCCTAATCATGCTGCACTAAATGAAACCGTTAGTGGAACAAAAAGTCTCTCGAAGCCTTGGGCTCGCGGCCTAGTGAACGCCTTATTAAGAAGGTATTTAAGAGAAAGTGAGGACTTACTTCAAAAAATAAAAGCCAAGCCAGAAGTCGATGCTGAGATGCCAATATGGTTGGCAGAGCGACTGAAACAAGCATGGCCGGAATACTGGTCTCAAATTCGTGAAGCAAGTCAGTCTCACCCGCCAATGAGCTTGCGAGTTAATCGTGCCTGCGGGGATAGAGACAATTATTTGGAATTACTTAAAAAAGAAGAATTGTCAGCAGAGTTAATTGAATCGACGCCTGCTGGCTTGCAGCTGGCATCCCCAGTGAATGTAGACAAATTACCGGGCTTTGAGCAAGGCAAGGTATCTGTACAGGATGCGGCTGCACAATTGGCGAGTGAATTACTCAGCCCTGTTGCAGGGGAACGGGTATTGGATGCTTGCGCGGCTCCAGGGGGGAAAACCGCTGCCTTGCTTGAATACGCTGCGGCTAAAGGTAATGCTGTAGAGCTCGTGGCATGGGATAACAGCGAGCAACGTTTAGAACGTTTGAGCGATGGTCTGGCAAGGTTATCACTACAAGCCGAAGTTGCTTGTGTTGACGTAAGTGATGCAAGTGAAATGAAAGGTGTTGCTGCTTTTGATCGGATCTTGCTTGATGCACCTTGTAGTGCGACGGGTGTGATTCGTCGTCATCCCGATATTAAATTACTCCGTCGAGAAACTGATATTGCGAGTCTGGTGAAAACGCAGGCAAAGATGCTTGATGTACTTTGGCCGTTATTAAAATCAGGCGGGCGATTACTGTATGCGACGTGTTCGATTTTGCCAGATGAAAATACGCTACAAATAGCGTCTTTTCTGTCTCGACAAGCCGATGCTCGTGAAATCACCATTGATGCTCATTGGGGCATGGTACAAAAACACGGGCGGCAAATCTTGCCAGGACAACAAGGCATGGATGGTTTTTATTACGCTTTGCTTGAAAAGCAGTAGTGCGGAATCGGGGGTTTATTCCTATTAATATTTGTTGGTGTGTTATAAAAGAACTATAAATAGTGATTATCACAACAAATAAGCAAATAGCACTATGACTGTAGTTGAGCCAATGATCGTAGGTTCTCGTTCTCGTCAGCTTTCGTTACTGATGGTTGCCTTGCTATTGTTTGTTGGCAAGGTGCAGGCCTTGGGTGTGAGTATTGATTCAGCGAGCACTAAAAATAATAAAGGTGTTTATCAGCTGAATGCAGATATTCGTTATGCACTTAGTGAAGAAGTTCTTGAAGCGCTTAATAACGGTGTTGCCATTACGATGCAGTTAACAATTAACATTGAGCGTCCTCGCGCTTATTTATGGGATGAATCGATTGCGACTTTGTTGCAGCGTTACTCCTTGAAGTACCATGCGTTGAGCGGCCAATACCTTGTGCAATCTCTTAATAGTGGTGAGCAGCGTAGCTATTTATCATTGGCATCGGCACTGCGTGCATTAGGTCGAATTCGAGATTTACCTATTCTGAATCAAGCCTCATTTAAAAGCACACAGGGTGCAGTAGTTCGGCTACGTAGTAAGCTAGATACTAATGCCTTACCAGCGCCGTTACGACCAGTTGCTTGGTTAAGTAATGAGTGGAAACTTAGTAGTGAATGGTTTACATGTCCCTTAGAATTTTAAAACGCCTGACAACAGGTCCTATATCGGCAGCCGTTTTATCGGTATCGCTGTTGTTGTCGCTATATATTTTGGGCGGGGCAACCGAGGATTCGGCTAGTTTTAACCAGCAATATGTTGTGTTGCTGATTACTATCTTGATTGGTTTAGCAATGTTGGTTGGCATGATTGCCGCTAACGTCATACGACTTTACAGGCGCTACAAAGCAGGTGAGCCAGGTTCAATATTAACGACTCGATTACTGGTCTTATTTGTGGTGATCGCAGTGATCCCCGTTAGTGTTGTTTATTATTTTTCTGTGGATTTTCTGCACCGTGGTATTGATAGTTGGTTTGACGTACGTATCGAAAAGGCATTGGATGATTCACTTGAATTATCGCGTTCGACATTAGATAGCCGGCTACGTGATTTACTTCGCACGACTGAACAACTTGCGGTAGAAGTGGCGGATGAATCTGAGGCGTCCGCTATTTTACGTCTTGATGATTTACGCGCACGCAGTGGCGCAGGTGAAATGACGTTATTTGATGGCAATCGAATTGTTGCCTCAAGTAGCATTAAGGATGAAATCATTATCAATCCTAACCGCCCTGACGAAGCTATTTTTAATGATATTAGTTTTGGTCGAAATTATGCGGGGCTCGACACAATAGCAGGCGTGGGTTTACAAATTCGTGTCGTTGTACGTGTGCCACTTGTAAGAGCCGGTCTTGGGATCCGTTCTTTACAGGCTTTATATCCGGTTACCGCACGGCAACGCGAATTGGCTGATTCAGTACAAGAAACCTTCTCGACCTATAATGAATTAGTCTATTTACGTAGCCCATTAAAATATAGTTTTACCCTCACGTTATCTTTAGCCTTGTTATTAAGTATTTTGAGTGCCGTGTGGGCAGCTTTTTATACGGCTCGCAAATTGGTGTCACCTATCACTGATCTGGCTGAAGGGACGCAAGCGGTTGCAGCTGGTGACTATAGTAAGCGCTTACCCTTACCCGTTAATGATGAATTAGGATTCTTGGTACAGTCATTTAATCAGATGACTCGACGGATTGAACGGGCGCGCAATGATGAACAGCGAAGTCGTAATAAGGTAGATGAGCAGCAAGCTTACCAAGCCTGTGTTTTGTCGAATCTTAGTTCGGGAGTGATGACGCTGGATGCAGAACAACATCTGCAAACCTTTAATGATGCTGCAAGCCAGATTTTGTCGGCTGATCTAAGTCATATTCAAGGAAAGTCTATTCATGATCTTGCCTCACAGCATGCAAGGCTTGGCCGTTTTGTTGAAATACTGCTCGAGCAGATGGAAAAACACCAACAGTGGCAAGAAGAGATCGTTCTATTTGGTGGCGGTGGTCGTCAAATGCTTGTTTGCCGAGGTGTTCCGATGACAGGTGCATTAGAAACGTCGGGAGACACCTTGATTGTATTTGAAGATGTAACGACTTTGATGCAGGCACAGCGTAATGCGGCATGGGGTGAAGTGGCGCGACGGCTCGCCCATGAAATCAAGAATCCACTGACGCCGATACAATTATCAGCAGAGCGTTTACGCCATAAATATCTAAATACGATGGAGCCTGAGTCTGCTGAAGTATTGGATCGTTCAACGCATACGATTGTTCAACAGGTGGAAGCAATGAAGGCGATGGTTAATGCCTTTTCTGATTATGCGCGTGCACCGCAAATTAAGCTTGAAGCATTAAATTTAAACGCCTTGATTGATGAGGTGCTGGATTTATATCGGGATGATGAATCTGGTTTACAGCTTAAGGTATCGTTGGATCCCAGTATGCCGCGTGTCGAAGCTGATGCGGGTCGTTTACGGCAGCTTTTACATAACCTTATTAAAAATGCCGTTGAGGCGATGCAGGGCGTGACAGATAAACCTGAAATTTCACTGCGTACCTTGTGCATGCAAGAATCAAATTGCCGTTATGTTGAATTACGTGTAGAAGATAATGGTCCTGGTTGGTCGGGTGACAAAGAGTCAGAGTTGTTTGAACCTTACGTAACGAGTAAGCAAGGTGGGACAGGTTTGGGCTTAGCTATTGTGAAAAAGATTGTTGAAGAGCATGGTGGTATGGTGGTGGCTGAAGATAGCCCCAGCGGTGGCGCAAGCGTCGTGATTCGATTGCCTGTATTACACAGTGATGGGCAAGATGACATAGGGAGTAAGCCTTGATTGTTGCGCGCCCCCTTTGCGCGTTACAATGGCGATAGAAAAACATGTTTTCAGAAATACTAAAAACTAACGAAACTGTTCATTCATGAGTGCAGCACATATTCTTGTCGTTGATGATGAGCCTGATATTCGAAATCTGGTTCAGGAAATCCTTGTGGATGAGGGTTATCAGGTTAGTGTTGCTGAAGATGCAACCGCTGCGCGTAATGCGCGTCGAGCCCACCGCCCTGATTTAGTCCTGTTAGATATATGGATGCCGGATGTTGATGGCATCACCTTGCTGAAGGAATGGCAAGAAGAAGGTAGCTTAACGGCTCCTGTGATCATGATGTCAGGTCATGGTACGGTCGAGACGGCCGTTGAGGCAACCCGCCTTGGCGCCTATGATTTTATAGAGAAACCCCTTTCACTTGCTAAATTATTGTTGACGATCGAGCGTGCGCTGGAGGCAGATAAATTACAGCGTGAAAATATCGATATGCGTGAACACTTGCGTCCGGTGATGGAGCCAATGGGCAAGAGTGAATTGATGCAAAAACTACGTGAGCAAATCCAGCGTATTGCACAACATGATACGTGGGTATTGTTCACCGGTGAACAAGGTAGTGGTAAACACCAATGTGCGCGTTACTTACATGCAAACAGCCCACGCAGCAATGGTCCATTTATTGAGGTTGGCGTTGCATCAATGAGTAGTGAGCAATCTGCCGTTGAGCTGTTTGGTACCGAGGTTGATGGTCGAGTGCATTATGGCCGCCTTGAACAAGCAAATGCAGGTGTCTTATTTTTAGATGACGTTGCTGATATGGATATGGAGACGCAAGGGAAGTTAGTGAGCGCATTAGAGTCAGGTTCATTCTTGCGGATTGGTGGTAAAGAGTCGGTTGAAATAGATGTACGGGTGATCGCATCAACACGGCATGACTTACAACAACGAGTCAGTAATGGTGAGTTTCGTGACGACCTATATTACCAATTGAATGTTGTACCATTAAGAATTGCACCGTTGCGAGAGCATAGTGAAGATATTTCTGAATTATTGAATGCCTTAATTGATCAATTTGTGACGCAAGATCATCTTCCATACCGCAGTTTTTCAGTTGCAGCACAAAACCGATTACGAAATTACACATGGCCTGGCAATATTCGCGAATTACAAAATTTAGTACAACGCGTCTTAATTATGGGTGGTAATGAAATTGTCGAGCTTGATGAGATTGATGCAATGTTGGGCGAAGAAAAGTCGCAATCTGGTGAAACAGTATTAATGGCACCGGTCTTTGATTTGCCATTACGTGAGGCACGTGAAGCTTTTGAAAAAGCCTATTTAGAACATCGTTTGCAGGAAGCCGGTGGCAGCGTCGGTAAAGTTGCCAAGCTGGCAGAAATGGAACGTACTCATTTGTATAGAAAGTTACGGGCACTAGGCATTGATCCTAAAAAAGTGGGTAGTGGAGATAACGGGCAATAATGAAAATTATTATTCTTGGTGCTGGGCAGGTTGGGACATCTGTTGCTGATAACCTTGCTAGTGAAGCAAATGACATCACTGTTGTTGATATGGATGCGCAGAAGCTAGAAGATCTGCAGGATAGACTTGATTTGAGAACCGTGACGGGTCGTGCATCACATCCTGAAGTGTTGGCCCGTGCAGGTGCAGAAGATGCCGATATGATCATCGCAGTCACCAATAGCGATGAAACCAATATGGTTGCATGTCAGGTTGCGTATACCCTCTTCCATACCCCTACCAAGATTGCTCGGGTACGTGCATCAGAGTATTTATCGCAGTCTGCATTATTTGCTCAAGAAGCACTGCCGATTGATGTCTTGATAAGTCCTGAACAATTGGTGAAAAATTATATTGAGCGTCTTATTGAACATCCCGGTGCATTGCAAGTACTCGATTTTGCGCAGGGCCGAGTTTCATTGGTCGCGGTTAAAGCTTATTACGGTGGGCCATTAGTTGGTCATGAATTGCGTGATTTACGTACGCACATGCCAACAGTCGAATCACGTGTTGCAGCGATCTTCCGCCGAGGCCGTGCGATTATCCCAGAAGGCACAACGGTCATTGAAGCAGATGATGAAGTTTTCTTTGTCGCAGCTAAGAAAGATATTCGCGCTGTCATGGGTGAATTACGAAAACTAGATCGCCCTTGTAAACGCATCATGTTGGCTGGTGGTGGAAATATTGGTTATCGCTTAGCAAAATCACTTGAGTCACGTTATCAAGTAAAACTTATCGAACATAATTTAAAAACATCTAAAACATTATCAGAACAATTATCACGAACGATTGTGCTTCATGGTGATGCAGCCGATGAAGAACTATTAACAGAAGAAAATATTGAAAATTGCGATGTCTTTTGTGCTTTAACCAATGATGATGAGGCAAATATTTTGTCTGCTATGTTAGCGAAGCGCATGGGGGCAAAAAAAGTAATGGCGCTGATCAACCGAGCGGCTTATGTTGATCTGGTTCAAAGTGGCATTATTGATATTGCTATTTCACCGCAACAAGCCACCATTGGTAGTTTATTGGCGCATATTCGTCGTGGTGATGTTGCGGTTGTGCACTCACTACGGCGTGGTGCAGCGGAAGCGATTGAAGCGATTGCACATGGCGATAACAAAACATCAAAAGTAGTTGGACGAACAGTTGACGAGGTTGCTTTGCCACCGGGCACAACGATAGGTGCGATTGTGCGAGGGGATGAAGTTATTATTGCGCATCATGATGTGGTTATTGAAGAAGATGACCATGTCATTATGTTTCTTGTCGATAAAAACCGTATCGTTGATGTAGAGCGCTTGTTCCAAGTGGGCATTGCTTTTCTCTAAATTATGCAGCCAATAGCAATACAACGAATTCTTGGTATTTTGTTGATGCTATTTAGTATCACGATGCTGCCGCCTATTTTTGTATCACTTATTTATGAGGATGGTGGTCGTGCGGCATTTGCTGCTGCCTTTCTACTAACCTTCTCTACCGGTTTGGTTTGTTGGTTGCCTGTTCATCGTTCCCGCCGCGAATTACGTTTACGTGATGGTTTCTTAGTTGTTGTTTTGTTCTGGACGGTACTGGGTTTGTTTGGTGCCCTACCGCTCGCCCTTCATGATGATCTTGGTATGTCGTTTACTGACGCAGCCTTTGAATCTATTTCTGGGTTAACAACAACCGGTGCAACTGTGATTACTGGTTTGGATCAATTACCACATTCAATTCTCTATTACCGACAGCAATTACAGTGGCTTGGTGGTATGGGTATTATTGTATTGGCGGTGGCGATTTTACCAATGCTCGGCATTGGGGGAATGCAGCTTTATCGTGCGGAAACACCGGGACCGATGAAGGATTCAAAATTAACACCGCGTATTACCGAAACAGCTAAAGCGCTTTGGTATATTTATTTAGGTTTGACTGTCATGTGTGCGCTTGGTTATTGGCTTGCAGGAATGAACGGCTTTGATGCAATTGGGCATAGTTTTTCGACTATCGCGATTGGCGGCTTTTCAACACATGATGCAAGCATCGGTTTTTTCGATAGCACACTTATTGAAGCGGTTGCTATTTTATTTATGCTTTTAGCAGGAATGAATTTTGCGCTGCACTTTATTGCTTGGCGATCATTTAGTGTAGTTGTCTATTTGAAGGATAGTGAAGCACGTTTTTATCTTGGCTTATTGTTGTTTATTGCATTAATTACTTCTGCTTATTTATATTTTTCCGGCAATATTAGCAACCCAATGGAAGCCGTAGAGCATGCTTTATTCCAAACGGTTTCAATTGGTACCACAACAGGATTTACGACGACAGGTTATGCAACATGGCCGGGTTTGTTACCGGTGTTATTGTTGTTCGTTAGTTTTGTTGGCGGTTGTGCTGGGTCAACGGGTGGCGGTATGAAAGTCATTCGTTTTATCTTGCTTTTAAAACAAGGCTTTCGTGAGTTGAGTCGTTTGGTACATCCGAGCGCACAGATTCCGGTGAAGATTGGCAATAAGGCAATGCCGGATCGTGTTATTAACTCGGTATGGGGTTTCTTCTCTGCTTATGTCGCGCTGTTTGTCATTATCATGCTTATCTTGATGGCATTAGGTATGGATCAAGTAACGGCCTTTTCTGCTGTTGCGGCATGTATGAATAATCTTGGTCCTGGCTTGGGTGATGTTGCTGCGCACTATGGTGATATTGGTGATGTGGCTAAGTGGGTATTATGTTTTGCGATGTTGCTTGGTCGTTTGGAAATCTTTACTTTGTTGGTACTGTTAACACCTATGTTCTGGCGTAAATAGTATTGAAATGGACAACGATGGATTACAAGCGCGATGGGATGCGCGTTATGCCAATAACAATGATGTGCCACTGGCCTGCCAGGTATTACGTGAATTTTCGCATTTGTTGCCAGAAAAAGGTGCTGCATTAGATTTGGCCAGTGGTATGGGGGGCAACGCCCTCTTCTTAGCTGAGCATGGTTTACGTACTACCGCATGGGATTTATCACCTGTTGGTACTGCGAAACTACAAGCCTTAGCACTAGAACAGTCCTTAGTCATTGACGCACAAGCGCGAGATGTCTTATCGAATCCACCAACAGCAAATAGTTTTGATGTGATTGTGGTGAGCTATTTTCTTGATAGGCAACTGTTCCCTGCCATGCTTGCTGCCCTAAAACCTGCTGGCCTTTTATTTTATGAAACATTTGTGCGAGATAAACCGCTGGGAGTAGGCCCCTCTAACCCAGATTATTTATTGGAACGTAATGAATTATTACAGTGCAGCGAGGGATTGCTTGTACGCGCGTACCGTGAAGAGGGCTTAATCGGTGATACGAGCAAAGGCTGTCGAAATATCGCCATGTTAGTTGGGCAACACTTGTCACTAGACCGCTGATTTAGTCGTTATATATAAAAATAGAAATATAATAAGCATTAAAAAGGCTTATTTTGGGTATTTATTTCCCACTTCAAAGAAAATAAATAAAGGCAGATAAATAATTATACGAATTATGTAAAATTCTATTGAAAATGGTAAATTTGCCCATATATATTCCTTATTATCGTTGAATATGGCTTAAATTTATATAATTTTAATATTTAAGTGATTTTTGTGGTTTTTATTTCTATAAGAATGGGCCAAAGCTTTATATGGATGATAAATCCGATTGACTCCCTCGGTGTGAGTCGGTCTATACTGAGTAAAATTAAATAATAAGGAGAGGCACATGCCATTTGATTTCGGAAGTTCAGCAACACTTGTCATTGTTCTGGTAATTTTGGCGATTCTCATTGTTAAGATGGGGGTCACTGTGGTGTCTCAGGGCATGGAGTATACGGTTGAACGCTTCGGCCGCTATACGAGGACATTGAGTCCGGGTATTCATCTTATTTTTCCTGTTATCGATATCATCGGTAATAAAGTGAACATGATGGAACGGGTGATGGACGTGCCGTCACAAGAAGTGATTACCAAGGATAATGCCATGGTCACGGTTGATGGCGTGGTGTTTTCACAGGTGCTAGATGCGGCTAAAGCTTCCTATGAAGTGAACCAACTTGAGCATGCGATTCTTAATTTAACCATGACGAACATTCGTACCGTGATGGGTTCAATGGATTTGGATGAACTATTGTCACAACGTGACACTATTAATGCGCAGTTACTGAATGTGGTTGATGATGCAACCACACCTTGGGGCGTGAAGGTAACGCGTATCGAGATTAAAGATATTTCACCACCGCGTGATTTGGTTGAATCAATGGCGCGCCAAATGAAAGCTGAGCGTGATAAACGTGCCAACATTTTGGAAGCGGAAGGTTTCCGTCAGGCTGAAATCCTAAAAGCCGAAGGTGAGAAGCAGGCAGTTATTTTGCAAGCGGAAGGTGATAAAGAAGCTGCTTTCCGTGAAGCTGAAGCGCGTGAACGTCAAGCGGAAGCAGAAGCTAAGGCAACCATGATGGTGTCACAAGCGATTGCTAAGGGTGATGTGCAGGCTATTAATTACTTTGTCGCGAATAAATATATGGAAGCATTAACCTCAATTGGTGCGGCAGATAATCAGAAGGTCATGTTTATGCCATTAGAAGCATCGAGCGTTATTGGTGCGATTGGTGGTATTGGTGAAATTGCCAAGCAGGCCTTTAATAAAACGGAGTAAAAAATGGATCTGTTTACGGAATTAAATAGTTGGCACTGGGGTATTATCGCGGTGATCTTGATTGCCTTGGAGATGTTTGTTCCTAGCGCTTTTATGATTTGGTTGGGCGTTGCTGCTGCGGTCGTGGCAATTGTTCTGGCTATTTTCCCTACAATGAGTTGGGAAATGCAGTTTATTATTTTCTCTGTTGTTTCGGTGGCCAGTATTTATGGTTGGCGTGTTTACGCACGAAAACATCCGATAAAGACGGATCAACCAATGCTAAATAAACGCGGTGAACAGTACGTAGATCGTGTTTTTACCCTAGAAGAACCTATCATTAATGGTCAAGGTAAGATTAAAGTTGATGATTCAACATGGAAGATTGAAGGTGGTGATTGTGACGCTGGCACGAAAGTACGAGTGACAGGGGTGGATGGAGTTGTATTAAAGATCAAACATATTTAAAGCTTAAATAAGCTTGGCCGATGATCTCCGTAATGGGGGCTGGGTATCCCAGCCCCTTTTTTATTATGGTTATTAAATGGTTAGCTAAATGGAACAGTTAGAAAAGACGCTGGCAGAACAACTCCAAATTACGAAGTGGGAAATCCAGCAGAGAAAAGAATTGCTCGGCATCACGTCACATGACGTGAAGATATTGAGTGAGAGTAAGCCGCTGTTTAGCAAATACATTGACGGTATTGTGAAGAATTTTTATGACAGACAAACGGCTGTGAATGAAATTTCAATGTTGATTGGTGACGCAGAGACATTGCGTCGCCTTAAAGGAGCAATGAAAAGTTATATTTTGGAATTATTCGATGGTCGATATGATGAATTGTACGTAAATAAAAGACTGCGCAT
>Ga0316207_10004175_pt1 | contig 12756 bp, 8 predicted proteins | sample 6weekpyrite_MG_FD_204943 | JGI IMG/M metagenome (GOLD analysis project Ga0316207, IMG submission 204943) | Microbial mat bacterial communities from mineral coupon in-situ incubated in ocean water Damariscotta River, Maine, United States -... | ecosystem: Environmental > Aquatic > Marine >... | reverse complement strand
TGGCAGCAATCCCGCAGACGCTGGCCCTGTGAAACATCGTGATAGCGACGATAATGGCACTGCAAATTGTGGCTTCAATTATCTTTACGGTGTTGAGTTTGGTAGCAATACCTATGGCGATAACGCCAATGATTGCAATACCGCCGATGATGAGGCGTGGCGTTTTCGGAATAGCGATTTTAATCCACTCTATTTCGACCCAACCAAGACTTATGAGCCCTGGGGTGGTGTCGATATTAATGGTATTTCATACACAAATATTTCGATCAACAACGCACCAGATGACCCTTATAACCCTGGCGAATGGATCGATCTAACCCAACATAACTCCAATTGGCTAGGGGCTACCGCCCGCGCCACCAGCGACCGCGATGTGGATGGTCTTCCAGATGGCTTCCGCTATTACACCTGGAGCGATCTCGACAGCGACGGTCGTTTTGATAACGGCGAAGAAACCGAACATAAGATTAGAGACAAAGATACCGTCATCCAACAAAACTTCGCCAACTGGTTCAGCTATCATCGTAGTCGTGAATTCGTCGTAAAATACGCCCTCAGTCGATCATTAAGTGATGTCACCGGTGTACAGGTTGGCTACGGTACCATCAACAACATCGATAACGTCAGAATATTGATAGACTCGATGAACGTCGATCCCGCTGTCGGAAATAAGCAAACGCTCTTTAATCGTATTTTTAGCACCCGATCAGCAGGTAGCACACCACTACGTCGGAACCTGAGAAATGTTGGTCGCTACTTTGAATGTGCTGCGAATAATTTTTTTGGTGTCAGCGGTGGCGACTGCCCGATCTTACCGGCAGCTGACTTCGGTATGTGCCAAAAGAACTTCACCATCATGTTAACTGATGGTTTTTACAATGGTAACGGCCCTGGCATCGGCAACACCGATGCTGATGGCGCAGGCCCCTACGATGGCGGTGATTATGCCGATGGATTCGGTGGTACCCTGGGGGATGTTGCGATGCACTATTATGAGCGAGACCTCGCCACCTCGCTCAGCAATGAGGTTCCACCCTCAGGACTGGACGATGCACCACATCAACATATGACAACCTACACCGTCGCCTTTGGTGTCACTGGCGATAAAGATCCTGGCGATATCAAAACCCCTGGCGTCGCCTCAGACTCCGATCCCTCAGACGCAGGATTCAACTGGTCAGGTATTGGTACCAATGCACGAAGGGTTGATGACCTTTGGCATGCCGCCTTCAATGGCAGGGGGGATTTCTTCAGCGCACAAAATCCCAACGACCTGATTGCAGCTATTCAGGCAGCCGTGGTCAGCGCCTCAAAAGGCTCCAGCTCTGCCTCGGCAGTGGCCTTTAATACCTCGACACTCGATACTGGCTCAACAGTCTACCAGGCACTATTCAACCCCTCTGATAACTGGAAAGGGGAACTCGTCGCCACCGAGATCAACCTCGATGGCTCTCTGGCCTCCTCTCCCAAATGGAATGCCGGTGACCAGCTCAATGCACAGTCATATAGTTCACGCCAGGTGATTACTTACAAAAAAGATATTGGCACACCCGCAAACTCAACCGGTATCCCCTTTAAAGTACTCGCCAACCTCTCGACTTCACAGCAGGCCGACCTAAACAGAGGGCCATCAGCTGCCGACGGCAATGGCCAGGCGAGAATTAACTACCTCCGCGGTGACCGCTCCAATGAATCACAAAACCTGCTGTTCCGTGATCGTACCAATGTATTGGGAGATTTAGTTCATTCAAACCCAGTGTTTGTCGGTAAGACACGTGCAAACTACCCTGACACCGCACCATTTCCTGCGACTGTCGGCAACCTTTACTCTGAGTTCAAAGCCACTCATGCAACACGTAATGGCATTATCTATATCGGAGCCAATGACGGCATGCTACACGGCTTCGATGAGGATACAGGCGATGAAATTTTCGCCTATATTCCCAATGCGCTCTACTCTGCCAATGCCAATGAAGGACTACACTACATCACTGAATCAGGTTACACCCACCGTTACTATGTAGATGCTAGCCCAGCTATTGCCGACGTTTACATCAATTCAGCCTGGCGCACCTTACTCGTTGCTGGATTTCGCTCTGGCGGTCGCGGTCTCTTTGCGCTAGATGTTACCAACCCCACCACACTTGCCTCAGCCGAATCAAATGCTTCGTCGATTGTGCAATGGGAATTCACCAGTGACGACGACCCCGATCTTGGCTATACCATGAGCAAACCTGTTATCGCAAAAATGGCAAACGGCAAATGGGCAGCCATCGTCAGCAACGGTTATAACAGCAGTGGCGATGGCCGCGCCAAACTCTTTATTATCTACCTGGATGGTGGACAGGATGGAGAATGGACGCTCGGCACTGACTACCTCAAAATCGACACCGAAGTTGGCTCACTGGCCTCTCTCAACGGCCTGTCAGCACCCATCGCACTCGACACCACTGGCGATAAACTTGCCGACCGCGTCTATGCCGGTGATCTTCTAGGCAATCTATGGGCCTTTGACCTGACGGATGACTCTCCAAGTAGCCCAACATGGAAGGTTGCCTACAGACAGGGACAGACACCAAGGCCTCTCTTTATTGCCGAAGATGACCTTGGTAACCCTCAACCCATCACCTCAAGGCCCGTTATCACTCGACAACAAGAGGTAAACACCTCCATGAGTAATCAACCCAATTTGATGGTTTTCTTTGGCACGGGGCAATATGTTGTCGCAGGTGATAAAACAAGTACCGAAACACAAACCTTCTATGGCATATGGGATGAAGGCACTAAAGCGCTTGAGCGCACGGATCTAATTGAGCAGACACTTGATGGTGCTAGTACCACCATCACCAATCGCATCATGACCGACACTGCGGTCAGCTACGGTGCCAAAAATGGCTGGTATTTTGATCTGCCAACCAACGGAGAGCGTGTAACAGTGGACCCAATCGTCCGTGGTAAGTTACTGATCTTTGCCACCCTGATCCCTGGCTCACAACTCTGCCTGCCTGAAGGTGATGGCTGGGTAATGGTCGTAAACCCTGCCAACGGCGGTCAACCAGGCTTCCCTACCTATGATGTCAACATGGACGGCGTCATTGATAGCAGTGACTTAATCGATGGCAAAGTAGCCGGTGGCTTCAGGGTTGGCGGCATCCCAGGCGGCCTGGGTGTCATTGGCAACCTTTTGATGATTACAGATGACGAAGGCAAACTAACCTCAACCGAAATCGACTTCGGGGGTAGTACAGGGTCAGGGCGGCTCTCCTGGCAGGAAATAGTACGTTAGAAAACAGTTAACATGCACCGCACACTATGAAAAATCTGGAGTTATCATCATGAAATCTATTCTATTACAAGTTAAAAGCCTCACTTTGCTGATGCTGTGCTCCCTTTCCATATCAGCAGCAACATTACCTGACTACTATCCAAAAGAATTTAACCATATGCAAGGAACCGTAGATGATATTGATATCAAAACAGGTCGTATCTTAATCAACGACATGCAGTGGAAACTATCAATGAACATCAAAGTTCACTCTCTGAACACGGAATTCAGCTCTGTACAGGTTCTCCGGAAAAACATGAATGTGACCTTTAAAATAGAGACGATTAATGGAAAATCTGTAATTGCCGAAATCTGGATATTACCCAATGATTACTACAAACAGTTTTCCGAATAGCTATAAAAAGCAGTCAGATAACCAAAACCTCTGGAGGCACTAAAGTGAACCCAAAACTACTCTCAAAAACATCCGCTGGCTTTACGCTGATTGAACTGATGATTATTGTCGTAATCATCGGCATTTTGGCCGCCATCGCCATGCCATCCTATGTTAACCAGGTAACCGAGGCAAAGCGCTCAGATGGCAAGATCGCATTAATGGAGACAGCACAAACCCTGGAGCGTTGCTATAGCGAAAACAATGCCTATAACGACGCCAGCTGTACATTTAGCGCAACCTCACCTGAAGGGCACTATGCAATTGCAAGAACGGTGAATACCGCAACAACCTTCACTCTTCAGGCAACTCCTAACGCTTCGCAGACAGACCCTCTATGCGCAAACCTAACATTAACGAGTACCGGTGTTCAGGGAAGGTCAGGGACAGCAGCTACTGTGGCTGAATGCTGGAACTAGATAGGAAATGTTTTTTGCAAGTCGCGAGGTAGAGAAAACACAATATTCTCCTCGCGGCCTTTAATATTTTCGACACGTTCGACACCCGATTCTTTTAAACAGGCAATCACCTCTTCGACTAGCACCTCGGGCACCGATGCTCCAGCCGTTACCCCAACAACATTTGAATCTACCAGCCATGCCACATTGATTTCACTCGCGTTATCGATCAGATAGGCATCAGTTCCCTGCCGCTCCGCCATCTCGCGCAGGCGATTTGAATTAGAGCTATTACGCGATCCCACTACCAAAATCAGATCACACTGTTCAGCCAATATTTTAACGGCATCTTGCCTGTTTTGCGTAGCGTAACAGATGTCATCACGCTTTGGTCCTTTGATATCTGGAAAACGTTTTTGCAATGCTTCAATCACGACAGCTGTGTCATCCATCGACAAAGTGGTTTGCGTCACAAATGAAAGCTTCTCTGGGTTCTTCACTTCCAGCTGTGCAACATCATCAACCGACTCGACCAGATACATCCCACCATCTGAATTTTTATACTGCCCTAGTGTCCCTTCGACTTCTGGGTGACCGGCATGACCAATCAGGATACACTCCTGGCCATCGCGTTCATATCGCGCCACCTCAAGATGCACCTTAGTGACTAGTGGGCAAGTCGCATCAAAGATACGCAGGCCACGCTCACCCGCCTCTTCTCTTACTGCTTTCGAAACCCCATGCGCACTAAAGATCAACGTCGCGTTATCGGGCACTTCAGAGATCTCTTCGATAAAGACTGCGCCTTTATCACGTAACCCTTCAACCACAAACTTGTTATGCACCACTTCATGCCGCACATAGATAGGACGCCCAAACTGTTCCAGCACCCGCTCCACAATCTCAATCGCGCGTTCAACCCCGGCGCAAAAACCACGTGGATTAGCCAATAACACCTGCTCTGCTTTAATCTTGTTCATATCTATTTCTTTTCAGCCTGCTGCTGATCTTCTTTATTAAACAGCGCATCAATGATCAGCAGTGCTGCGCCTACAAAGATTGCTGAATCCGCCACGTTAAAAGCGGGCCAGTGCCAATCACCATAATAGAGATCGATAAAATCGACCACATAACCGTGGACGATACGATCCCACACATTACCAATCGCACCACCCAACACAAGCGACAGCGCAACCGCCAGCCGCGTCTCGTTTTGTTTAAGGCGAGTGATCCACACCACAATAACAATACTCACCACAATCGCCAGCACTGCAAAAAACCAGCGCTGCCAGCCACCCGCATCACTCAAAAAACTAAATGCCGCGCCAGTATTATGCGCCAGCACCAGATTCAATGAAGGTAGAAGAGGAATTGACTGATACAACTGCAATGAATCAGTGACCAGATATTTGGTCACTTGATCGAATACGACCACCATTGCAGAAAGCCACAACCATTTCAACATAACGTCACGCGTCCTTTAAGCAAACTTACGTGACTCGCCATCACCCACAACATTTTCAACACAGCGACCACATAGTTCAGGATGCTCACTATTAGCACCCACATCTTCACGGTGATGCCAGCAACGATCACATTTGGCATGTTCACACGCCTTAACCACCACCCATAATGCAGGTTGATCTTTCTGTGCCACCTCGACGGCATCCGCCGATTTTTCACTCAACCCATGCACTCGCGCATACGAAGTGATCAACACAAAACGCAGTTCGTCATCAAGCTTTGATAACAGTGCTAGCAATGCATCATCGCAGTAAAGATCAACCTCAGCATCCAGCGCAGAACCGATACCGCCACTTGAACGCAGCCCCTCTAACTCTTTAGAGACAGACTCACGTACCGCAATGATTGTCGACCACTCATCCTGACTAAATTGCTGCCTACTCGCTTCAGGGAATTCATACAGGGTCTCAAGGAAAACCGACTCACTGCGCTCACCCGGAATATGTTTCCAGATATCTTCCGCAGTAAAACTCAATACAGGTGCCAGCCAACGTGCCAACGCCTCAACGATGTGATACATCGCTGTCTGCGCCGAACGACGCGCAACACTATCGGCCTGCGTGGTGTATTGTCGATCCTTAATAATATCGAGATAGAAACCACCCAGATCAACCGCGCAGAAGTTATGTATCTTTTGATAGACCAGATGAAATTCATAACGCCCATAGGCATCTCGCACCTCTTGCTGCAACTGTTGCGCACGTGCGACCGCCCACTGGTCGAGCGCCAGCATGCTATCGAGTTCAAGCTTATCTGTTGCCGGATCAAAGCCATTTAGATTGGCCAGTAGAAAGCGCGCCGTATTGCGCATGCGGCGATAGGCATCGGCCATACGCTTAAGAATCTCATCCGAAACATTCATCTCGGTACGGTAATCGGTTGCCGCTACCCACAAGCGTAAAATATCAGCGCCCAATGAATTCATGATCTTTTGCGGCGCGATCACATTTCCCAGAGATTTCGACATCTTGCGGCCTTTGGCATCGACGGTAAAGCCGTGGGTCAACACTGACTTATAGGGTGCCGCGCCTGTCATCGCCACCGATGACAACAGTGATGATTGAAACCAGCCACGATGTTGATCTGACCCTTCCAGATAGAGATCTGCCGGGTACGCAAGTTCATCACGCTGCTGCAACACACTGTAGTGCGTCACACCCGAGTCAAACCAGACATCGAGTGTATCGCTCACCTTTTCGTATTGATCGGCCTCGTCACCCAACAGTTCAACGGCATCCAGTTCAAACCACGCATCAATGCCAATCTCTTCGACACGCCGCGCAACCGACTCAATTAGTTCAGCCGTGGCCGGGTGAAGCTCACCACTCTCTTTATGCAGGAACAGCGTAATCGGCACCCCCCAGGTGCGTTGACGTGAGACACACCAGTCAGGACGCTTTTCAATCATCCCTTCGATGCGCGCCTGCCCCCATTCTGGCAACCACTCCACTTTTTTGATCGCCTTCATTGCGTCGCTGCGTAGACCTTTTTGATCCATGCTGATAAACCACTGTGGCGTTGCACGAAAGATGATCGGTGTTTTATGACGCCAGCAATGCGGATAACTATGATGCAGCGCCACTTCATGCAACAACGCACCCTTCGCCTTCAACACCTCAATCACCTGATCGTTTGCCTTAAAGACATGCTGCCCTGCAAACAGTGGTGTATTTGGTAAAAAGATGCCATTACCATCGACTGGATTATCGATCGGCAGGTTGTAACGCGTACCCACCACGTAATCTTCCTGACCATGGCCCGGCGCCGTATGTACCGCACCGGTACCCGCCTCACTCGTCACATGATCACCCAGAACTACCGGTACTTCGCGCTCATAAAAAGGATGCTGTAATTTCAATCCTTCAAGGCTTTCACCCACACAGGTGGCAATCACACGGTAGTCTTCAATACCACTACGCCCCATGATCTCTTTCAATAGCACCTCGGCCACGATGAGCCTTTCTGCTCCATGTTCACCGGTGCACTGTACCAGCACATAATCAAAATCCGGATTGACAGATACGGCCTGGTTAGCAGGTAACGTCCACGGGGTGGTGGTCCAGATAACGATTGAGACCTTACCTTCACCGACCGCGCCATCGAGATGTTCACTGCGTTGCAATAGCACTTCATCATCGAGCACTTCAAAGCGCACATCGATCGCCGGCGAAACACGCTCTTCATATTCAACCTCTGCTTCAGCCAGTGCAGAGCCACAGTCACTACACCAGTGAACCGGTTTAAAACCCTTATGCAGATGGCCCGCTTCAACGATGCGTCCCATCGAGCGAATGATGTCCGCTTCGGTTTTAAAGTCCATCGTCAGATAAGGCTTATCCCACTCGGCAAACACGCCAAGACGTTTAAAGTCTTCACGCTGTTTATCGACCTGTTTCGCCGCGTATTCACGACACGCCCTGCGGAAGGTTGGCGCATCTACTTTACGCCCCGCCTTACCCACCTTCTTTTCAACCATCAATTCAATCGGCAGACCATGGCAGTCCCAGCCCGGCACGTAAGGGGTATCAAACCCCTCCAGACTTTTAGACTTGACGATAATGTCTTTCAATACTTTGTTAACCGCGTGACCAATATGAATATCACCGTTCGCGTACGGTGGGCCATCGTGCAAAATAAATTTCTCTTTACCTGCACGTGCTTCACGCAGTTTGCCGTAGAGATCCATCGCATACCACTCTTTCAAAAAGTTTGGCTCACGATTTGCGAGATTCGCCTTCATTGAAAAGGCGGTCTTCGGAAGGTTCAGAGTGCTTTTATAATCTGCCATTTTATTTACGCTAGATTTTCCAGAATTTAAAGTTATCTAATTTTTTAGTGCGACAGCGTTATGCTGCCTCGTCATCATCGCTGCCGTTTGCAAACAGTGCACGTGCCTGTGCTGCATCAATATCGATCTGCGCCTTAAGATCCGCAAACGATTCAAAACGCTGTTCATCTCGTAATCGTTTGATGAATTCTACCTGCACATACTCACCATAGATCTCGCGATCAAAATCAAACAGGTGCACTTCCAGTTGGCAACGCGTGCCATCCACTGTTGGGCGATGACCAATATTGGCGACACCTTTTACTGGAGACTCAACGTCACCTGTCAAACCAAACATCTCCACCGCATAAACCCCACGCAGTGGGGTGACGCGCCGATGCAGATGGATATTCGCCGTCGGAAAACCGATGGTGCGCCCACGTCGGTCGCCATGCACCACGCGTCCGGACATGCGATACGAACGTCCCAGCAACTGCGCCGCACGATTCAGTTCACCCTGACTCAATGCCTCACGAACTCGCGTGCTACTCACCCGCACACCATCGACTTCGAAGGTGTGCATCTCGACCACCTGAAAGCCATGCTTTTCACCAGCGGCGCGTAACATTGCAATATCGCCCCGGCGCCGATGGCCAAAATGAAAATCATCGCCAATCACCAGATAACGGACATCGAGTCCACTAACCAATAGCCGTTCGATAAACGCTTCTGCCGACATCTGTGACAGCGCCTGATCGAAACAGAGCGACAGTACGCGGTCGACCCCATAACGGCGCAACGCCTGCAGTTTCTCGCGGAAACGGGTCAAGCGCGGCGGTGATTCACCACCAGGCGAAAAGAACTCCTGCGGGTACGGCTCAAAGGTAATTACCACCAGCGGCAAACCCAGCTCATCAGCCTGCTCGGACAACTGTCCCAGCACTGCCTGATGACCAAGATGAACGCCATCGAAATTGCCAATCGTCGCCACACAGCCACGATGGCGTGGGCGCAGATTATATAGTCCTCGAATCAGTTCCATGCCGCTGGCAGTCCAATGCAAATTAAAATAAAAGCAGCGATTATAAAGCACGGTATCGCTTTACCCAAGGGGTGAAATGCCCTTCGGGTGCACACGGAATCACAGCGCGTTCGCTACTTATCAGCCATCTTCAGGTGATTCGGCCGCACCCCCATCGTCCACATCACCGCAAAATAAAGCGCCCCACCGGCAGCGACCCACATCACCAGTTGCAACATCCGCTGCCACCACGGCCACATCTCCCAGGCAGCCGCCTCATCCACCCCAAACCACAGTAGTAATGCCATCAAGCCACTACCGAGCAACACGCGCAGCATCACCCACCCCCAGCCAGATTGCAGCTGGTAGACGCCATCACGTCGCAGGCCACGATAGAGCAGCCACGCATTGAGAAAGGCCGACAGGGTGGTTGCCAACGCCAATCCTGTGTGGGCACCTGCGATGTCAAACATCACCATCGGTACCACAAACAGCACATTCAGCCCCATATTGGAGACCATCGCGATAATCCCGATCTTCACCGGGGTTTTCGTATCCTGTCGCGCGTAGTAGCCGGGGGCCAGCACCTTCACAAAAATAAAACCGAGCAGTCCTAATGAGTAGGCCATCAGACTCATGGTGGCCATCGACACATCCGCCGCACCGAACTCACCGTACTGGAATAGCGTCGACAGCATCGGCCCCGCCAGAATAAACAGCCCCACGGTGGCAGGCATGCCGATCATCACCACCAGTTTGAGCGCCCAGTCGATGGTGCGCGCAAAATCTTCCGATGAAGACTCGGCGTAACGTTTTGATAACGTAGGCAGGATCACCGTCGCCACCGCAATGCCAAACACGCCGAGCGGAAACTCCACCAGACGATCCGAATAATAGAGCCAACTGACACTACCAGTAACAAGGAACGACGCGATCAGGGTATCGAACAGCAGATTCACCTGCGCCACTGAGGAGCCAAACACCGCCGGGATGATCAACTTAAATATTCGCTTCACCCCTTCATGGGCACGATCAAAACGTGGCCGCGGCAGCAGCTTCATACGCCACAGGAACGGCAGCTGAAACCCAAGCTGCGCAAGCCCCGCAAAAAAAACACCCCACGCGAGCGCCACCACCGGCTCATCGAGTAGCGGTGCAATAAAGACCGCCGCGCCAATCAGGCAGAGGTTTAACAGCACCGGGGTAAAGGCGGGCACCGCAAACTTCCCGTAGGTATTGAGGATGCCACCCGCCAGCGCCGTCAGCGAGATAAACAATAGATAAGGGAAGGTGATGCGCAGTAGATCGGTGGTCAACTCATATTTGGGCTGATCGTCGATAAAACCCGGCGCAAAGGCCATCACCAGCAGCGGCGCAGCAATCACACAGATCAGCGTCACGATAAACAGCACACTCGCCAGCCATACCGCAGTGCTGTCGATCAGGTTGCGCACCTCATCGTGCTCACGCTGTGTTTTGTATTCCGACAGCACCGGCACGAAGGCCTGTGAAAATGCCCCCTCAGCAAATAGGCGGCGGAAGAAATTGGGGATTTTGAAGGCGACAAAAAAGGCGTCCGCCCCCATGCTGGCGCCAAACAGGCGGGCAAAGACGATATCCCGCACCAGCCCGAGGACGCGCGAAATCAACGTCATGCCACCCACTGTGACTGTCGATTCCAACATTTTTTTACTCACTTACTCCGCCCCAAGCTCGCCATTCCCTCTGAATTTCCTGTAAAATCCAGATCTTACCCCTACACTGCCAATTCATCCAGCGCTCATTTTTCAACGCAAATATTCATCATAAGGATTGACAAAGCCCGCCAAAATCCGCATCATATGCGGCCTTTACGAATAGAGACGTTGACGGGAAATAGTCCCGCAGCAAATTAAACAGGAGCAACAACCTTGGCCAATTCAGCACAAGCCAAAAAGCGCGCAAAGCAAGCCGAAAAGAGTCGTGCCCATAACGCAAGCATGCGCTCAGAAATGCGCACCGCGACCAAAAAGGTAGTCAGCGCGATTGAAGCGGGCGACAAAGCCCAGGCCGAAGCCGCATACAAAGCCGCCAAGCCTGTTCTTGATGTCATGGCCCGTAAAGGCATCATCGACATGAATAAAGCCGCACGTCATAAGAGCCGCATGAACAAGCATATCAATGCCATGTAACTCTGCTCGCTAAGAGTGCAAAAAAGCCGCTTTCGAAAGAAAGCGGCTTTTTTATTGGCTGCGATGCTGAATATGGTCTAAATACGAAAGGCTATTTATCCATCAATACCAAATTATCACGGTGGATCAGCTCTGCCTCATCGACATAACCCAGCAATGCCTCGATCTGCTCACTAGACTGCCCTCGAATCTTGCGTGATTCCTGCGCACTATAGTTAATCAGACCACGCGCGATCTCTTTGCCCTGCTGGTCGACACAGGCAACCACATCGCCGCGGTGAAAATTACCCTCGACTGCCGAGACACCCACTGCCAGCAGACTACTGCCCGACGCCTTCAGCACCTTGACCGCACCGTCATCCAGCACCAATTTACCACTCAGATTGAGCTGACTCGCCAGCCACTGCTTGCGCGCCACCAGCGGCTCGGTTGCCGGCACCACCATCGTCCCCAGCTGCTTGCCATCTGCGATCTGCGCCAGCACATCCGGCTCACGCCCGGACGCAATGATCGACAACGCACCGGAACGCGCCGCGCGTTCGGCCGCCCGCACCTTGGTCAGCATCCCGCCTCGACCAAGACGCCCACTGCTACCACCGGCCGCCATCCCCTCTAATGTTGGGTCGCCCGCCCGCGCTTCGTGGATAAATTTAGCGTCGGGGTTGTTGCGCGGGTCACTGTCATACATCCCCACCTGATCAGTCAACATCACCAGCAGCTCCGCCTCAATCAGGTTGGTGACCAGCCCCGCCAGGGTATCGTTATCGCCGAAACGGATCTCTTCAACCGCCACGGTGTCATTTTCATTGACGATAGGAATAGCACCGAGCTCCAACAATGTACGCAGGGTACTACGCGCATTTAGGTAGCGCTGGCGATCGGCAAGGTCATCGTGGGTCAACAGGATTTGAGCAGTGTGCAGACCGTGCCGCTGAAAACAGGATTCATACGCCTGCACCACCCCCATCTGGCCAACGGCCGCCGCAGCCTGCTGCTCATGCAGTGCATGTGGACGCTCGCTCCAGCCGAGGCGCTTCATCCCTTCCGAAACCGCGCCGGAGGAGACCAGCACCACCTCAATACCACGCGCGCGCAGACGCTGGATCTGCTCGACCCACAACGCCATTAATTCAAGATCCAGCCCAGCACCGTCATT
>Ga0316207_10004174_pt1 | contig 12757 bp, 16 predicted proteins | sample 6weekpyrite_MG_FD_204943 | JGI IMG/M metagenome (GOLD analysis project Ga0316207, IMG submission 204943) | Microbial mat bacterial communities from mineral coupon in-situ incubated in ocean water Damariscotta River, Maine, United States -... | ecosystem: Environmental > Aquatic > Marine >... | reverse complement strand
CTCTCAACGCGGGCAACGAGTGACTGGTGGCATCTGAGCCTGTCCGCCAAGTCTTTCTGACCGAGGCCCGCTTTGATGCGAGCGTCGACCAACGCCAGGCAGAGTGCCACTTGCCCCTTGCTTCTGATTGTTTTTGCCACGCGTCACATACCTTTTGTGACGTCGCTAGCGGATGAAATCTGTTATCTAAAAAGTAGATATATGAGGGTGTTATCGGCGTCTGGTTTCCATAGGCTGCAAGTCTGATGCTCCCCGGTTGACCCATCAATCCCCTACCAATTGCAGGAATCGTCCATAATCCTCGCTGACTTCCCGTGCTTCCTCGAACGCACGGGCGCGCTCGTCGTCGAGGCAACGGAAGTAGCTCTGGATATCTTGGATGTAGTCTTCGAAATCGCGCCGGATGATGTCGGCGTAGTCACGGGCCGCCTGCGAATCGCTTGGCAGGAAGGGACGGGGCGGTGGAAGACAGGATTCCGCGGAACTTGCGCCAGGGAGGAGGATGAGCATGGCTATGGCTTGCAGAGCATGCAGGCTCCGCAACCGCAGGTTTCTCAAACCTCTTATTTCCTTGATAGACGCCATTGGCCGTGCCTAGAGTTTGAGTAACCGAGATACAGCCGTATCTGTCGCAATATATCTTGCGGTCACTAATATACTATCGTAACTCTGGGCTTCAAGTAGGAATGCCCGGGCGTTGCGTTTTTGGAGAAAGCGTGAGCCGGGCCATGAACTGGGACATCGAAGCACCTAATGTGGTTACGGAAGCGCGTTTCCGCGAACTCGTGGAAAGCGGCTATAGCGCTGAAATCCTGTGCCAGGAGTCGGCACACAAGAAGGGCCCCAGTTACTATGGGGTCTGGATCATGCGTGTCGTCTCTGACGAAGGTGTCGAAAAGCTCCTGGTCACCGCCCGCACGCGGACGACCTATAACGACATCAAGATCCGGGAGTTCAAAACAATTACCGGCGTGGTCTCTTTCCTCATTGGCATCGGCTTTTCGCATGCCGATGTGCCACTCGAAGAAGGCCAGCGGACCGCGCATAAGCTCACGGCCAGCGACAAAGGCGGTAGCGACTAGCCTTTTCCTTCTCGGCCCACTGGCGGCGCCTGCATCGGCACAGATGGTGCTGGTCATGGAGGGCGACGGCTCGCTGACCCCGTCCCGCTCTCAGGAAAGTTTTGCCCGCAACTACAATGACGGGATTGGTCAAGGGTCTGCGGCTGATGGGCTGGCGATCCTCAGTGAGGCCGAAACACCTGCAGAAACTGACCCGTTGCGCTTTGCAGCCCTTGCCAGCCCAACGCCCCAGCCCCGCGCAGACGTTCTCTCGGCCATCGAGGCAACTGCGCTCCGCTATGCCGGCCATCCCGGTCTTCGCCGCGCGGGGCTGTCCGTCACGGAATGGCTGTCCCTCTATCGCGCCAATATTGAGGTCGAAAGCGCCTATCGGCAGGATGCGATCTCTAGTGCGGGGGCCATCGGCCTTGGCCAATTGATGCCTGCCACGGCCAGTGATCTCGGCGTCGACCCGCGTGACCCGCTGCAGAACCTCGACGGCTCCGCCCGTTACCTTGCCATGATGCTGGAAATCTTCGGCGATCCGCATCTGGCGCTGGCTGCCTATAACGCCGGACCAGACGCGGTCCGACAACACAGCGGCATTCCCCCGTACCGAGAAACCCAGAACCACGTCGCCCGCGTGATGGCGGTGGTCGCCCGATTGGAAGGATCAAATTCATGAGACAGATTTCAACGCGCCTCATTGCCAGTTTGGCGCTATTCCTTGTTATCGCCGAGCCCGCCCTCGCACAGAGCATCGACCTCTCCCCTATTCAGAGCTTGCTGCAGGGCATCGTCGATGCATTGACCGGCCCGCTTGGCGTTGTCATCGCAACACTCGCCGTACTTGGCGTTTTCCTTAGCTGGTTCTTCAACATCATCGACCTGCGCCAGGCACTCTGGGTCTTGGTCGGGATCGCCGGTGTCGCGGCCGCCCCGACCATCGTTGCTGCAGTATTTGCCGGTGGCTGAGCGTTCGCCTCTCTTTCTGGGCCTCGTACGCCCGCCCAAGCTTCTGGGCCTGCCCATCATGTACGCGATGGTCTGGCTCTTCGGCTCGGTGCTCTTTTTCGTCTGGGTCCAGCACATCGCGGTGCTGGGTGTCGCCGCCCTACTCTATCCGGTGCTTTGGAAGGCTGCGGATTGGGACCCACGTTTTATCGACGTGATGATGACCGCGCTGCAAGAGACGCCGCCTACACGGAATCGGTCCAACCATGGTGGGGACAGTTATGCGCCATAATGAAGCCCTGGACGACACGCTCGATCCCCGCACCCTGACGCCGGACTGGTATGCGCGCGAAACCCGCCTTGCACATATGCTACCCTACGTCAGCCTCGTCGATGATCGGACCGTGCGGACGCGGGTGAACGAGCTTTTCCAGTGCATCCGCCTCGACGGGGTCAACAGCTATACGACGGACGATGCCTATCTCGACAAGGTGACGGCACTCTTTGCCCGGATCATCGCGCAGCTGGGACCGGAGTTCAGCTACTACGTGCACAAGGTCTCCAAGGCCATCGCACCAGAGCTGGAGCCGGTGTGCGAGGACAGCTTCGCAGGCGAAGTTGATCGGCTTTGGCGTGATAAGCTTGCGACCAGTGGGCTCAGGGACAAAACCTTGACCCTGACTGTGATCCATCGCCCACCACCAAAGAGTTTTCTGCCGTTCATGGGCCGCAGCGCGCCGGATCGCTTCAAGGAAGAAACCCAGAAACGCCTGCGCCGCCTGGGCGAGGCCGTGAATGTCTTCCTCTCGGGCCTGACGGAACTCAAGCCGCGCCTGCTGTCGGCCGCATCAGGCGAGTTCATCGGCTTTCTCGGGGCGCTCAACACGGGGACAGAACTGCCGCTCTGTCCGGCCAATAGATACGGCTTCCTGTCCTTCAACGTCGCTAACACCCGCGTGACCTTCCTCGAAGATCACTTCGAGCTGTCCGAAGGCGTCGTGGGGCATCGCTACGGCAAGAGCTTCACCATCGGGGAATACTCGGAAGCCACCTCCTGCACCATGTTCGACATGCTGAACCTGCCGGTCGACATGATCGTCACGCATTCCTTCACGCCAATCAATTCGAACCTCATGGCGGGCCGGATCAAGCGCCAGAAACGACAGATGCAGGCCTCGCAGGACGCGGCCTTGTCACTGATGGAAGCGCTGGATATCGCCGCCGATGATCTTGAAGCCAAGCGCCAGAGTTTTGGCGAGCACCACATGGTCGTGACGATCTTCTGCGACACGCTGGACGAGCTTCAAAACCTGAGCGCCGAGATCGTCAACACCGCCGCGACCGAAGGCGTGAAGATGATCGGCGAGCGGGTCGCGGCCAAGGCCCATTATCTCAGCCAGCACCCCGGCAACCAGCCCAAGCGCGTGCGCGCTAGCGCCATCACCAACCGCAACTTCGCGGATTTTGCAGCCTTCCACCGGACGCAGCTTGGCAAACCGGCCAGCAAACTGCCCTGGGGAAAGGTCATCACCCTCCTCCCTACGCCGGAACAAAGCGCCTACCGGTTTTCCTATCACGAGCAGGGGAGCCCCGACAAAGAGCCCACCAGCGGTCACACCTTGATCATGGGACGACCGGGATCAGGGAAATCGGTCCTTTCGGCCTTTCTCATGACGCAGGCCCGTCGAGCAGGGGCGCGGATCTTCGTCTTCGACTACCGTCTTGGTATGGAGATGGCGGTCCGCGCCAATGGCGGGCGCTATGCATCGCTGAAAGCTGGCCAGCCCACGGGTCTCAATCCGCTCTGGACTGAAACTGACAGTCGCGGCACAGCCTGGCTTTCGGACTGGCTGGCGACCCTGCTCCACCGCGCCGACAAGCCGCTGACACCGGCCCAGACCAACCGCATCCAGGAAGTGGTGCGCCAGAACGCGCAGGCCTCCAATCCGGCCCTGCGGAACTGGCGAGACTTCGCATCGCTCTTCGTCTCCACCGATGATGGCGGCGATCTGCACCAGCGCCTGTTTGAATGGACCGAAGAAGGCCGCTACGGCTGGATCTTCGGGCAGGCTCTGGAGGACACGTTTTCGCTCAAAGGCGATGTGGTGGGCTTCGATCTCACCGGCATTCTCGACAGCGAAGCGGAAAAGGAACGCATGGCGGTCCTCTCCTATCTTTTCCGCCGGGTCGAGCGCGAGATCGAGGACCGGCGCCCCACGATCATCATCATCGATGAGGCCTGGAAGGCACTCGACAACGCCTATTTCGCCGAGCGGCTTTCGAACTGGCTGGTGACCGCGCGCAAGCAGAACACCGTTGCCGTGATGATGACCCAATACGCGAGCCAGCTCGAACGCACCCGGACAGGCAAGACCATCGTCGAAGCGGTGCCAACGCAAATCCTGCTGCCCAATATCCGCGCGCATGCCGCCGACTACGCGATGCTGAATCTTTACGAGAAGGAACTCGACGTGCTTCTCAACACCGGCAGCGACAGCCGCTTGGCACTCATTCGCGACGACCAGGGTTCGATCGTCGTTGACGCCGATCTGAGCGCCCTCGGGCCCAATGTCACCATCCTCGGCGGCATGGAAAAAGGCGAAGCGCTCGTGGGCGCCGATTACCGCGACCGCCCGGACTTCTGGAGGCTTTCATGACCCGTATCTTGTTGCTTGTCGCCGCGCTCGGTGCATTGGCCTCCTGTGCCCAGTACCAGGAACCGCAGGCCAACTGCTTCACCTTCCTCGCCTCCACGGCACCCATCGCACCCGATTGTACCTTCACGCCCCTCGGCACATCGGAGGGTGACGTTGAGGTCTAGTCTGCCCCAGATCCTGTTGCTCTGCCTGTTGCCTGGCGTCGCCTTTTCCCAAGGCGTGCCCACCAATGACAGCGGGCTGACCGCGCGTGACATCGTCGAAACCGGCGATCGCGAGGCCGATCTTGCGATCCAGGCGGACAAGCTTTCCGTGCGCGAACTCATATCCGAGATCGAGCGAGAGCAGCTGGAAACTCTGCGACGCATCCTCGACGCCCAGACAAGCTTCGGCGGTCAGGGCTTGCCGGCTATGGTCTCGGGGCTGGAAAGCGGCAGCGGTGATCCAGACCGCTCCGTGGAAGCCGTCTACGGTACGGCAAATACCGATCCCAATCCCGGCGGCGCACAGATGTTCGGAGACGCCGCGGAAAACATCGAACAACTCATCATCCGCGTCGCCCAGGAAACCAGCGGCTTTGCGGGCGTGGGCCGCGCGAGTCTCTCCCCTGTCCAATGGCGTGCGCTGATGCAAGCCCTCATCTGGCAAGAAAGCCGCTTCACCATCGGCGCGCGGTCCCCGGTTGGCGCCTTCGGCCTCACCCAGATCATGCCGGGCACCGCCAGCGATCTCGGCATCAACCCGGAATACTACGACAGCCCCTACCTTCAGGTGCATGGCGGCGCGCGCTATCTCGCGACCCAACTTAACACCTTCGATGGCAATATCATCAATGCGCTCGCGGCCTACAACGCGGGACCCGGTCGCGTCTTCGAATATGGCGGCGTGCCACCCTTTGCCGAGACGCAGCACTACGTTCAGGTCATCCCCGTGCGCTACAATCTCTATCTCAGCCGCATCGGTGGGATCGAGGCGCTCGGCACGATCGACCCGGCGCTTCTCGCCAATGCAAATCTTTCACTCACGGGCCATGGGGCCGCGGTCTACGGCAACAACTCGCCCCAAGCGATCCGTCAGGCCGCCCTGCGCATCCGCGATATCGTCGAGCGGATTTCCGAGACGGAAGACCTGCAGGAAAGCATGGCGCTCAACACCTATGCCCGGGCCGAACTCGTGCGCCTCGTCGCCGCCCGCATCCGGCTGCAAGCGGCGCGGACCCGTGTCCTGAGCGCAGAAGAATTGGCGCAGGCCAGCGCCCGCATGGCGGAGGGCGCGTTCATGGAATTTACGATCAGGGAGATTGATTGATGGAACGGATATTTCTGAGGACGGCCTTGGCCACGACACTTGGGATTGGTCTCCATCTCGGCACCCTACCCCCTGCCCTCGCGCAAGGCGTGCCGGTCGTCGATACCCAGAACATCGCGCAAAACATCCAGCAGCTCCGGCAGATGATCGAAGACGAGATCCTGCAGAACGAGCAGCTGACGCAGCTCCGCGAACAGCTTGCCACACTCACGGACCAACTCGCGGAGCTGCAAAGAACTTATGAGGCGCTGACCCGCCTTGCCGAACTGCCCGAGATCATCCGCACCGAGATGGAAGACGAGCTCAACGGCCTGCTCGACCAGGAGTTCGGGGACATCCTCGCCACCATCGAAGCGATCAAAACGGGAGATTTCTCCGATCTTTCAGGCTCTGGCGCAGGAGAGATCGAAACCCAGATGGACCGGGTGCTGGCCGATCTCGGCTTTGACGAGGACACGCTCTCGGAAATGGCCACCAGTGGCAATCCCGGGGCCAACCGCGTGGCGACGCAGGCAACAACCGGCGCGCTCGTCTCCGCTGCGGCCCAGAACAGCTATGAGGATGCAGGCCAATCTCTCGAACGTGTAGATCGGCTGGTCGGACTGATCAACGACATGGATGAGCTCAAGGAAAGCGTCGATCTCAACACGCGGGTGACGGCGGAACTGGCGATCGCGCTCGTCGCCATGTGGCAGCTCGAAGCCGTACAAACTGTGGGTGACGGCACCGGCGGCGTGATCGATGCTGCCACCATTGCCGAGGAGCAGCGCTTCATGGACTTCACCCTGCCCGAGTTGCGGGCGGATTGATCCGGGGTGTGACGCGTGGCGAGTGAACAAGAGATTATCGAAGAGGAACTGGTTTACGGGGCGCTCCGAAGGGAGCGGCTCTGGCAACGCCTTGGCCTGATAGGCCTTGTCTTCGGCATCCTCGGCTGTCTGAGCGCAGCAGCAGTCGCGATCCTTGATGTCGACCCGCCCCCCGTGGTGGTGCCCTATGATCCCGCCACCGGTTTTGCCCTACCAGAGGCATCGGTCGGCGCCACTTCCGTGACGGCCAACGAGGCGATCATCGAAGCGGAGGTGTTTCGCTACGTGACCGATCGAGAGGTCTACAACCAGCTCGACAACGATCTGCGCATTCGCAGCGTGCTGCGCCGGTCCGACGGGGCCGCGGAAAGCGGCTTGCGTCAGATCTGGAACAGCGCAAATGAGAACTACCCGCCTACCGTCTATGGCCCCAATGCCCGGCTCGACGTTGAAATCCTCAGCATCAACCGGATCGGCACCAACCGCGCCACCATGCGCCTGCGCAAGCGCCTGACCTCGCTCAATGGCGTCCAGACCGGCCTCTTCACAGCCACGCTTCTTTTCGAGTTCCGCCCCGAGACCCGCCGTTCCATCGACGAGGTCTGGACCAATCCCTTTGGCTTCACCGTGCTGGAATATTCCATCCGCTCCGACAGATTGGAGAATTGATTTGATCAGTAAGTTGATTGTTGTCGGCCTTTTTGCCCTGCTGCCCGGGCTCGCCTTCGCCGAAGCAATCCCGCGCGGCGGGCCCAATGACAGCCGGGTGCGGCTGGCCACCTACCAGAACGGCCAGGTCTACCGCCTCAATGTCTCCCTCACCCATGTGACCACCATCGAGTTTGGCGAGGGCGAGAGCATCCGCTCGATCATCGCGGGTGACACGGAAGGCTTTGAGATCGACGGTGTTCCGGGCGGCCAGGCCTTCGCGATCAAACCCGTCGCGCGCGGCGTCCATACCAATGTGACCATCTACACGAACAGGCGCAGCTATTACTTCAACGTCCAGGAAGTCCGCAGCCCGACCTTCTACGTGGTGCAGTTTCGCTACCCGGAAGACAATAGCCGCCCCACGCGCGCCATCGCGGCACAAGCCCCCAATTACAATTATGGGGCCAGCGCGCGCACCGAGTTCACGCCAACGCGCATCTGGGATGACGGGACGTTCACGTATTTCGCGTTTCCACGGAATGCGCCTGTGCCCGCGATCTTCCGCTACACAAATGGGCGTGAGCGGACGGTCAACACCCAAACCCACGAAGACGGCGTTATCCGGGTCGCAGGCGTGAACCGGCAATGGGTCCTGCGGATAGGTGACGAGGTGGTCTGCATCGAGGCGACCCTGCCTGCAGGGGCTGCATCATGAGTGACACAAGTAATACTGAGTTGGAAAAACGCCTCGCCGCCCTCGAGCAAGGCAGTGGGGGAGGTCCCTCCCCTGCCCCACGGCGCTCGCCGCTTCTGGCTTTGGTTGCTGTTCTATTGATCGGCGCTGGCGGAGCGCTGCTCTATCTCCTCTCCCAGCCCGAGGAAGAGGCAGCCCTGCCGACGGCGACCCCTGACGTGTTCCAAAACGAAGGCGACGGGTTTGGTGCCATCGAAACCCTCCCCCCGCCTGAACCCGAAGTGGTTCTGGTCGCGCCCGAGCCCGTGGAACCGAATGCCGAACTTCTGGCGCAGCTTGCAGCCCTTCAAGCCCAGATCGAGGAATTGCGAAACGCGCCCGAACCAGTCGTCGAAGAAGACACGGCGGCGGCCGAGGCCATCGATGCGCTGACCGCTCAGATCGCGGCGCTGCAAGCGGCATCGGAAGCCGCGCAACAGCAGTTCCGGGATGAACTCACCGCCCGTGACCGCGAACTTGAGCAACTGCGCATGGACCTCGAGCTGGCGCAACTCGAAGCCAACCGCCCTGCCCCCCCACCCTTAGGGCCATCTGAGGACGAACTGCGCGCGCGGGACGAAGAACGGCTCCGACGCGAAGAAGAGGCCAGACGTCTGGCCGAGCTCGAACGCCGCGCGGCCGAAGAGCGCGCGTTTCAGGAACGCCGCATCGCCTCACCCACTATCGCCTTCGGCGGCGCATCTGGTGCGAACGAGACGGCACTCACGGAGCGGACCTTCGGAGAGGTGACGGATTTCGTACTGAACGGTGCCCTGCCCACCTCGGTCACGCAGGCCGAAGTCATTGCCAATCCGTCGAACACGATTGTGCAAGGAACAATGATCCAGGCCGTCATGGAAACCGCCCTCGACAGCTCCCTGCCCGGTCAGACCCGCGCTGTCGTCTCGGAAGATGTCTTCAGCTTCGATGGCAGCCGCCTGCTGATCCCTCGTGGTTCTCGGCTCATCGGACGCTATCGCTCCGGCGTCGATATCGCGCAGCGCCGTGTCACCATTGCCTGGGACCGGATCATCCTGCCCGATAACCAGACCATTCAGATCAGTTCCTTTGGGGGAGACGAGCTGGGCCGCTCCGGCGTCACGGGTTTTGTCGATACACGCTTTGACGAACGCTTCGGCTCGGCGGCGTTGATTTCACTGATTTCCGCCGCACCAAGCCTTGCCGCCGCAAACGTCCAGGATGAGACCACCGCAGACGTGCTTGAAGACGTGGGCGACGATCTGGCCGATGCCACCGACACTGTGATCGGCGACTACCTCTCGATCGGGCCCGTCATCTATGTCGACCAAGGCGCGCGCGTCACGGTGATGGTCGACCGCGATCTGGAGATTTTCTGAACCGATGTCACTGAGCTATCTCCAGACCTCTCTAGACCGGATCGACGCCGCCGCCCGCGACGATGTCATCGAAATCTGCATCAACCCCGACGGCACCTGCTGGGGCGAGTTCCAGGGCGATCATTTCATGCGGGCGATGGACCAGAAGCTGACCGCAACCGAAGTGAAAGACCTCGGCAACCAGATCGCCTCCTCCGCCAACACCACCCTGAGCAAGGACCGCCCCATCGTCTCGGTCTCGATCACCTACAAGGGTCGCCCGATCCGCGCCCAGGTCATCACCCCGCCCGCCGTGCTCTCGGCCATGTCAATCAGCCTGCGGTTCTTCTCAAGCCTGCCGCTCGAGGGCATCGAACTCGACTTTCTCTATGGCAAGGAACGCAAGCTCGAAGAACTGCGCCTCGAGAAAACGCGCGAGCTGCGAGAGGTCGTGGCGGCGGGTGTGATCGACGACGCATTGGCCCTCTGTGTCGAAAACAAGCTCAACATGATCGTCTCGGGCGGCACTTCGACCGGCAAGACAGTCGCTGCTCGAAAGATTCTCTCCCATGTGCCGTCTGAGGAACGCATCGTCACCATCGAAGAAGCCGCCGAGCTTCTGCCGACCCAGCCGAATGCCGTGACCCTGATCGCCAACCGGGATGCGGAGTTCCAGACCGCCGATGTGCTGCTCACCGCAACGCTGCGGATGCGCCCAGACCGGATCATCCTCGGCGAGGTGCGCGGCAAGGAGGCCATGACCTTCCTCGAGGCGATCAACACCGGCCACGGCGGATCCATGACAACCCTCCATGCCGAAACCCCGCAGTTGGCCGTGCAGCGACTGACTATCGCCGCGCTCAAGACCGAGATTCCGATGACCTATGCGGACATGATCCAATACATCGAGAATTCCATCGATGTGATCATTCAGGCCGGTCGCCACGACGGCAAACGCGGCATCACCGAATTCTACCTCCCCGGCGCAAATCAGATCGGAGCCTCCCCATGAGAACTTTTGAATACGACGTTCTGTCTTTTCCTATGAGTCGCAAGACTGGCGAAGCAGAGATGAAGAACATTCTGAACGCCAGAGGTGCAGAGGGTTGGGAAGTCGTGTCATTTAGCTCCTCGGAATTCGCCAATGTCGGCTACACGGTTTTCCTGAAACGGGAGACGACAGATGGTGGGGCCGCCTCATGATGCGTCTCTGGGTCAATGTCGCTCTCATCGCAATGGCTTTGGGATTTTCCGCAGTACCCGCTTCGGCGGAGCGCAACCTGGTCCCGAGCCTTGAGCGCAGTTTTGATGTTTGCCCGGACCGTCCGGCTGAACCGGAGTGGTTGCAGAGTATTGCCCTGCGCGATGCCTACCAGCGGGTGTTGGTCCAGGACATCTATCGCGCGCAGAACCTCGAACGCATCGTCGAGACCGCCAGCTGCGCCTGCGAAACCCGCTTCCCCATATGGGATGAGGCCGTGATCACCTTCCGTGAACACCACGCCAGCGACGAACGATGGGAAATGCTGCAGGCCTCCGATCTTTACAATCGGCGCGCAAACGAAGTTCGCCTCGCAGCCAAGGCCATCTGCGGCGCCGCAGGCAATTGGTGAGGTACAACCTCGATGAGCGTCGTCACCTATTTCGTTGAAACCTCCCAGGGCTATCTCGACACCGCCGCGGAAACACAGTTCGGGTCCGTCGCGGCAACGGTCGGCACGCTTCTGGTGCTGGGCACAACGCTGGTGGTGATCCTCGTCTTCCTGAACACGATCTACCAGTACAAGGCGATGGACGGGCGCACGGCCTTTTGGCTGGCGGTCAAGATCGGACTCATCGGGATTTTCGCGACCAACTGGGTGCAATTCAACGCCCTCTCCTCCGCCATCCTCGCTGGCATCGACAGCATCGCGGGCGCACTCGTCGCCTCAGTCGGGGGCGGCAGTCCTGGACCCTCCGGCACCTTCGCTGAAGAGTTCGACCGCTTGATCTCAGAACTCGGCGATTACCTGAACGCCGCTGGGTCCGAGCTGAACTGGATGGCAGGGGCCATGCTGGATATCGTTGGTGTCCTGCTGCTTTCAATCCTCGGCGGGCTGGCCGCTTTCATTCTCGTGGCATCACGCCTGATGATCGCTCTTCTAATCGGGATCGCCCCAGTGATGATTTTCCTGACCCTCTTCGAAGTGACCAAGGATTACTTTGCGCGCTGGCTGTCAGCGCTGGTCTCCTTCGCGCTCTACCCCATCGTAGTCGCAGGCGTGTTCGCAACGATCACAGGCGTCTCCTCCGCGCTTATCGGCGAGCTAGGTGACCCCGAAGGCGCCTCCAATATCGGCGCACTCATTCCCTTCTTCATGATGGTGCTCATGGCCAAAGGGTTCATAATCGCAACACCCTTCATCGTACGTGCGATCTCCGGCAACATCATGATGCCCGCCCTCTCCGGCGGTCTCGGCGGCGGCTACAGCATCGCCCGAGCCGCTATGGGCAGCCAGCAGGCCTACAATCGCTATCTGATCGGCGGGGCGAGCGGCGCGGAATACGCAGCGCTCCGCGCGCGACAGTTCTTCGGCGTGCAGCAGATGCCGGTGCGGCAAGGGATGGGGCAAACTGGTTCTGGAGGTGGCTCAGGGTCACCGGGGACGGGGTCTCAGATGCTTGCGCAGCTGGCCCGGCTGGGTAGATTAGGTCGGCGGTGACGATCCTAGCAATCACTGGTCAGCTGTCACGCGTCGCGATGAAATCAATCCAAAGCAGTCATCGCTGAACCGTTCGACACTTTCAGCGGATCGCAACACGTGTGTGCAATTGATAGGAATTCCGCGGCGAACCCCCGGTACGCTATCTGCCGAGCACAAATGTGAGCCTATCGCCGCACAAGGGAAACGTTCCAAAGCGCCGATTTCTCAGCGAATCTTTTAGTTTTCAGTATGCTTGCACGAGGCTCTCGATCGAGGAGAACTCCTTTTCTGGTTCCTCATTTGAAAATTCAAAGCTCCCGTCTGAACGGGATTTGACCAGTCCCAATGGTCCAAGTCCGACATCAGTTGTATAGCATTCCACCAGCTTGCGCGCGATGACAGGTATCATCTTACTCTGGGGACCAAAGTGCTTTGCATCATGTGCGCTGAGCTTCATGACCAAACCGTTCCGCAGATCAGCAGCAGAAAATCGCGTGCCCATGGATCGGAATTCGCGCATAAAGAAATGCCATGCCTCCGCCCTGTCGGGATCAGAAGTCAGT
>Ga0316207_10004173_pt1 | contig 12759 bp, 10 predicted proteins | sample 6weekpyrite_MG_FD_204943 | JGI IMG/M metagenome (GOLD analysis project Ga0316207, IMG submission 204943) | Microbial mat bacterial communities from mineral coupon in-situ incubated in ocean water Damariscotta River, Maine, United States -... | ecosystem: Environmental > Aquatic > Marine >... | reverse complement strand
ACAAGATACCACCCAGATGAAAATATTCTATATCAATATCAAACAGTTCATCACTGGTGACACTGATACCTGATTTTAATTTGCTAGACTGTTTGCTGTATAAAAATTCATAAGCCGAGCCAGGTTCATCATCTATATTAACGATAAAGCCAACACTGCTTGCATCATCGATACTAACCCTGCTACCGGTGACAACATCCTCAAACTCACCACTTAAACGATATCCGCTAAATGGAACAAGTTCGGTTTCACCCCTCACAACTGTAATCCAGGCAACAGAAACAGAACACAAACTGAATAAAGCTAAAAATCTGCATATACGAAAAACCAAAATAGAACGCATACTTTTCATATCCGACTCTTCCAACTTTCTTCTCGTGTATATTAATCTACACCACAAAGTCTTATTAGGACAGCCATGACTGGAATATTTCAAAGTTTAAGTACATTTATATTCTAACTTATTGATATTAAAGTCGGTCTTATTACTGTTAAGATGGATGTCTGTGTAGGTGATACGTCTCTGACTCACAAACAACTGGGCTCACCATTTAATTTAAGCATTAAGCGAAGGATAAAAATGTCTAAGTCTACAATTACATACTGGAATCCACTAAACCCTGAAAACTCTTCTAAATGGCAACCAATTAAAGGTTTAGAGGAAATAGCAGAAGAATTAACATTAAGCATTGATGAAACAACAGGTGAGTATACTCGCTTAACTCGTTTTCACCCTGGCGCTGACACAACAGCATTTGGTGGTAAAAGCCATGAGTATCCTGAAGAAATATTTATTGTCAGTGGACGACTATACGATCATGCATTTAAAATGTGGTTAGAAACAGGACACTATGCAAGCAGGCCACCCGGGGAAGTGCATGGGCCATTTACAACAGAAGAGGGCTGTGTTGTTCTAGAAGTATCTTTCCCAAATAAAATCAATGAATCGAACTAACTCGTCTATCAATTATTTTAAAATACTGTACTAAAGAAAAGAGAACAGCTCGGAATAGTAAACAGCTGCTTCTCCGTTAATTTTAAGTATCAAGTTTTAAAATCAATCAAGGGGTCAGACTCATTGATTCTCACCTTGATACACTCGCTTGATACGTATATCATCGAGTCTGACCCCTTGAAACTCCATTAAGCAAAAATCACCTCGACTTTTAACACAACACTATATGTTAAAACCACATGAAATCATTCCAGCAAAAATTAGAAGATTATTTCGAAGTTGAAGGCTGGGAGCATGTTGACACTTACGACATTGATCAACAGTGGTGGTCAGATGAAATATGGAAACTAAAATCAAATTGGCCGCCTGAAGGTATAAATGCATATATAACTTTACTTGTGGATCCGCGATGCAATACTAGCCATAGAAAGAAGGGCCAAGAAGTTTGGGGTGCTGGTATTTCCCAACACCCACCACGAGCAAGAGAAGAAGCAGAGTCAAAAGGCGTCATAGCTTTTGGATCAAGCTTTAAAAAAGATATTGGAGACTTCTTAGAAAAAATTGACGCATTAAGGTATTTATAAGCAAATGATTTACCATAAACAATTTGCTCATGCCGTGTGCCCGATAAGCGACATATGCCTTGCCACACTTGAGCTACCCCTTTAGCTCGTCTTTATGCCGAAGAGAATCTAATTACATGCCTGAGCCTGACCTAGCAAAAACAAAGACCTTTGCAACACCCTCAGACCTCGGACGCTGGCTCGAACTAAATCACGCCAAAGAAAGTGAGTTGTGGGTGAAGATATTCAAGAAAAAAACTGGCATTCCGAGCGTGACCTGGGACGATGTCGTGGTTGAGGCACTGTGCTGGGGGTGGATCGATGGCATTAAGAAGTCAATCGACGACCAGGCCTATCTCCAGCGGGTCACTCCACGCAAAGCACGAAGCAACTGGTCGAAACGAAACCGAGATCATGTAGAGCGTTTGATAAAAGAAAGCCGGATGATGGAGCCAGGACTCGTGCACGTTCGTGCCGCCAAAGCAGATGGTCGATGGGAAAACGCCTATGCGGTAAGTGAAATGAAAGTACCAGAAAATTTTCTGGCTGCACTAGAGAGCAAGCCGAAAGCGAAACAATTTTTTGAAACACTCACTAAATCGAATCGCTATGTCATAGCGCATGGATTAATAAGTGCAAAGAAACCCGAAACCAGACAGAGGCGATTTGTAAAATTCATAGACATGCTTGAACGCAATGAAAAACCGACTTAGTCTTATAAAAATGGATCAATATCCTAAAAGACTTTTTAAATTTATTAAACTTATTAAAAGATTTTAAATCTAAAAAACATTTAAGCTCTTAGGCGCCATATGAAAGGAACGCATGAAAGCATTACTTAGAACAATAGGAATAGTAGGCGTTTTACTTTTTGGGTCAAGCTTTATTTTCACATACACGACACCTGGCTTTGTTGAGGATATAGCTAAAGACTTTATAAAAGATAAAGTACAAGAAGAAACCCATGAAAAGATAGATAAAATAAGCTTAAATAAGTCCTATAATCCTCTATTAAAACTTGCTTCAAAATTAGTGAATGGCAATGAACAGATAATTAGCCGATTAAAAGAAAAACTAAAAAATGACACTCATTTAAAACTGGCATCTACTATCGCTGAAATGCGCAATCTTAATTGTGAATGTAGAAAGAAATATGAAAACAGATTCAAAGCAAACATCGACTCTAAAATATGGTCGCTTGAAAATTTCAGTATACTTTTACTGGATTTCATTAAATTTAAATACATGGAGGTTGCCAGTAAACTTAAAACCGATGTTCGAATATTTACCGGCAGCAATACATTAGTATTTGCAGTTTTACTCCTGGTCTCATTTTTCAAGCCTGGAGCTATAGCTCATCTGTTTTTACCTGGGGTATTACTCGTGATTTCTACCATTATTTGTTCTTACTTCTATATTTTTGAGCAAAACTGGTTCTTTACCATTATTTACAGCTCATATCTAGGTTGGAGCTATTTAGTGTATCTGGGGATTGTTTTTTCGCTCTTATGTGACATTGTGTTTAATAAAGCCAGAATAACAACGAAATTACTCAATGGTTTTTTACAATTAGTCGGCTCTGCACTATCGCTTGTGTCATGCTAAACAACTAGTTAATACACTGCAATAGTAGCTCTATACAGATAAAGGATCTTTCATAATAATCTAATTACAAGCTTTGTTTTTTAAATAGCTATTGAAGCTAGAATCTCTTATACAATCTCACTATTTTTATGGACAATAACAAAGTGAATCATTTATGAATGAGAATATTTACTCAACACCAGAATCAGACATTGATATTAACAACAGCTACCGTGGAAACCCGACTAAAGCAATCATCATTGGCTTATTAATAAGCATATTAGGCTCAATTACGGGTGCCATTGCTGTTGGTATATCATTCGGAATATACTGGAGCACGTTAGGGAAAAGCACTGAAGAAATTTCATATTTAAGCCAGTTTGACACGACTATTTTAATTGCATACTTATTAGAAAGCGGGTTATTTTCAGTTTGGTCGGGTTACTACGTTGCTAAAAAAACAAATTATAATGAATATAGACACTGTATAATAATGGCTATAGTAGGCACGCTTCTGGGTGTGGCTTTAATGCTCGCTATACCTGATTCGTTTTCAAGTCAGCCATTGTGGTATACGATTCTCAGCTATATTTTCTATCCATTACTGGTCATTTATGGCGGCTGGTTATATGTTAAATATAAATCATAAAGAGCCTGAATAAGGCATCAAACACTCATACTATAATTCGCGACTACATTATGTATCGAATGCTATCAAAGGATATGAACATTTATGGATTATCTATTTTACTTCTTATACTTTTTGTCGTTAATCGTTTCAGTCGAGGGTGGTATCAGGAAATACCAGGCTGGAAGAGTTTTTTTAGATAGAATACAATCAGGTACGGTCTCTATTCTAGAGTGGCGAGCCTCTTCTAACACAAAAGAAGAGATGAAAGGGCTTTCATCTTTCTTTGGGTGGACAACAGTTGCATTTATTTCAATTTTTGCAGTATTTTCAAATCAATTAGACCTCTTTTCAAGAGCCAAATTCTCTTTGATTATTCTCTGGTTGATAATATTCTGGCTCTCATTCTTTGCGTATAACAATCTTCCCAGGGTGTCTAAGGAATTTATATCGATACTTCTCTCTCTATCGCTTTCGCCATTTCTTATATACCTGATACCCGAATCACATTCACTACACGAAACGCCCTTAGGACTGTTTAATACGGCCTTTTCTTTGTTTGGGATAGGCCCCTATGAAGGTTTTCAACTAGCTGTTGCGTCTTCTGTTTATCTGTTTATATCAATAATTGTGCTTTTTGGCGGTTCATTTTTTGCTATCCTGCTAATACCAAGTACCGTTTCAATATTGCTAGGCAGCACTGCAAAGGTGTCTGCTTCATTCTTAAAACGCAAACCTGTATTTTTATATTATCTTGCAATGGCATTCTACGTTTTATCAACCATGTATTTTGTCATTGAAAGCAGGCTGTTAAAAACGTCGTAGTGAAGACGCACTCTCTGACTTAAACTTTGGCTTGTTATCACCACACCGCTTATAAGAATCAAAAACGTAGCCAAAAAACCGGGGACAGACTGTCCCTGATTTCTGATTGTAATGCAAATTAGGCACGGCCTGATGTAAGCTTTGTAAACTACGTTATTTAGCTTAACCAGGCTTAGGCATTATCAATTCCTCGATTTGATAAAGAAGCTTCCCTTAATATCTGACGACTGCACTTGCGCTTTGCTCGCGTCAATCTTATGATGGGATCCATAATAGCTAACTATAAATAGCTACGGTTTGAATCAACCCCGGATCACTTTATCACTCCCTATGGTATTGCAGCATAGAAATACCCTCTTAATCCTAAGTCTTGGTTTTGTCCTGATTTTAGTTCCAATATTAATACTGGTTGCAGTCGCTATTAACCGTATCCAGTTAAATATTGAGGAAATTGATAATGTTGTACATCAACAGAATACCAAAACACTGTTAATATCCAGAATGTTATCAGCCGCCAGGGAGCGCTCTTTATTAATGCTTGAGATGCACTTAACGGATGACGCATTTCTTCGTGATGAAAAAATGCTTACATTTAATCAGCAGGGCAGTATTTTTGCCCAGTCACGCATCGAACTTACCAATATGCCTCTGTCTGCAAAAGAACAGCTCATTCTCGAGCATCAGGGCAAGATTACGCAGCTGGTCGTTCCCATACAGCGACAGATAGTTAATTTTATATTAGTAGAGGATTTTTCTTCTCAATCCGCCAAACTTATTATTGAACAGGCTGTTCCCATGCAAAACAAAGTGTTTGAGCAGCTTACCCTCTTAAAAAATATGCAAAAAGATGCTGCGCGACTTTCATTTGATCAAGCTGTATCCACATCAAGAAATACTATAATCACCATGAGCCTGTTAGCACTGGCCGTATTTTCCATGTGCATAGCCATTGCTATTTATCTCGTTGGTTATATATCACGCTCTGAGAAACTAATTCATCGTCAAAAAGAACGTGCACAGGTCACCTTACATTCAATTGGTGATGCGGTTATTACAACCGACAATAACGGATTCGTACAGTACCTCAACAATGAAGCCGAACACTTAACTGGCTGGAATGAAAAGGATGCAAAACACCAGCCGATTAAAAACATCTGCTCAATTTTTCAGGAAGATGATTATACCAATTCTTACTACCCGGTTAATGATGTTATTGATCAACAGGCTGTTATTAACTCAAAAGGCAACTCAATTATTATAACTAAAGACAATCACGAGTTTGCCATTGAATATACTGCATCGCCTATATTTAATTCTGATATGAAACTTGACGGTACTATTATTGTACTTAGAAATGTAACTGAGATGCGCCTATTAAGCCATCAGCTCACCTACCAGGCAACCCATGATACGTTAACTGGGCTGATCAATCGCACAGAATTTGAACGCTTAACTGAGAAACTTATTCATGAGTCACATGACACAACACGCCACCACAGCTTGTGTTATGTTGACCTGGATCAGTTTAAAGTTATCAACGACACCTGTGGACACCAGGCAGGTGATGAATTATTACAGCAGCTAGCGACTTTTTTAAATAATAAACTTACGGACAACGATATTCTTAGCCGCCTGGGTGGCGATGAATTTGGTATCATATTTCATGACTGCTCAGTTGATAGTGCCGCTGAACAACTTGAGATAATTAGAGACGAAATCAACTCTCAGCATTTTATCTGGGATAACAAGTCTTTTAATATAAGCATTAGCGCCGGTCTGGTTGGCATCTCTGCACTTACTCGATCTCTTCATAATATTTTTAGTTGCGCCGATAGCGCCTGTTATGCCGCTAAAGAACAAGGCAGAAATCGCGTCCATATATATAGGGAAGACGATGTTATTTTAAATACCATGGAAGGTGAAATGCAGTGGGTACACCGCATCAATAAGGCACTAGATGAAAATCGTTTCCAACTCTATTACCAGACTATTTCTCCCTTAGGTGATTTGAATAATAACGACTTAAGATGTGAACTACTTATCAGGATGACTGGCGAGAATGGAGAACCAATTCCACCAATGGCATTTATCCCCTCGGCAGAAAGATATAATGTAATGCCCAATATCGATAAGTGGGTTATCGAAGAAGCAATGTCAATCATTTCCAGACATATTAACCATATCAACGAAAAAATATGCCACTTTTCAATAAATTTATCAGCCCAATCAATTAGTGACGAAAAATTTTTACCATATTTAAAAGAAAAGTTAGAAAAGCATCAATTACCTGCTGAAATTTTCTGCTTTGAAATCACTGAAACTACAGCCATTGCAAATTTAAGCACCGCAAAAACATTTATGTCTGCTTTAAAGAACATGGGCTGTAAATTTTCTCTCGATGATTTTGGTAGTGGACTTAGCTCTTTCGAATACCTTAAAACATTACCTGTTGACTTTTTAAAAATAGACGGGGCCTTTGTTAAAAACCTGATCAATGACGAAGTTGATAGAGCCATGGTCCAGTCTATAAACCAGGTAGGCCATGTGATGGGAATCAAAACTATTGCTGAGTTTGCCGAGAACAAACAGATCCTGGAAATTCTCAAAGAGATAGGTATAGACTATGCCCAGGGCTACGGTATAGACAGGCCAGAAAAATTTAGTCAAATATTTTCACTCTTCGATGAACCTGAAAACTATGACAGTATTGGGTCATAAGAAAAATTCAATATCATAAATCAACCCTATCCCGATACAATTTATCAAGACACACAGGGATATACAATCAACCAAACGCCATCACTTCGTTTGAATTCACTTATTAAAATAAAGCACTCCCGGGTTGCCTTCGTAATCACGAGTCACTTAGTGCCTCTTCGACTGCTTTCTTTATGCATTTAGCTTTCTTACGGTCTTGCCTTTTATCAGAAAATAAACTGTATTTATTTAGAAACTCACAACAAAAAGATTTTTAATACAATATTTATTATTAGTTTTCCAGAACTGATGTTTTTACTAAATAACATATGCTTCTTAATTTCTATACTTAGGGAATAACCTGAAGAATTATTCCCTTCTCAAAAAGCCACATCTCCAACTGCATTGCACTTAATGACTGACTTATAAAATGACCCTGAATCTCGTCGCAGCCATGATTGTATAGAAACTCTAACTGTTCCTTCGTTTCTACGCCTTCAGCGGTTACTTTAAAATCCAGGTTTTTCGCCATTGCTATAATCGCTGAAACGATTGACCTGTCATCAGAATCAGTCGTAAGGTCGTGAATAAAAACGCGATCAATTTTGATAGTATCGATAGGGAAGCTCTTGAGATATGCCAGAGAAGAGTAGCCCGTTCCAAAGTCATCTATAGAAATATGAATACCCATAGAATGCAGCTCACTCAACATGGCAGTTGTTGCATCAATATTCTCAATTAACAGGGTTTCGGTGACTTCTATTTCAAAATATTGGCTTTCAAGCTTTGAATCACGCAGGCATTGCTTAATGTAAGCAACCAGATTCTGGTCTCGAAATTGACGAGCTGACAGATTAACTGCAATCCTGAATTTATTCATTCCAGCAGATTGAAGACGCTTTGCATAGTCACAAACTTTCTTGATCACCCACTCACCCACTGGAATGATGAGTCCGGTTTCTTCCAGCACAGGAATAAATTTATTGGGAGAGATAATACCAAGCTGCGGTTGCCGCCAACGTAATAGAGCCTCAAAACCGCAAACTTTTCCCGACTGTATATCGGTTTTCGGCTGAAAGTCTAAACTGAACTCGTTTCGTTCCAATGCATAATGGAGTTTACTTTCCATATCTAGACGTTGATGTGTTTGTTCGGTTAACTCTTCGGTAAAAAATTCATAAGCATCACCACCTTCAGCTTTAGCACGATACATTGCAAGGTCAGCGTTTTTCAGGAGTTCTTCTGCATTCTGCGCATCATTCGGGTACAGTGTGATTCCAATACTCGCCGTACTGAAGATTGCGCCACCATTAATGACAAGTGGTTGTTTTATTGCATCTAGTAAGTTCCGGGATACGTGCGCAGGTTCCTCAATGCTTTTAATATTAGGCAGCAGAATTGTGAACTCATCGCCGCCCAGTCGCGAAACAATGTCTCCTTTACGCACGCTGTCCTGTAAACGCTGAGCGATTATACCAAGCAATTTGTCCCCAGCACTGTGCCCGAGACTATCATTAACGGTTTTAAAACGATCAAGGTCGAGAAAAATGACGGCTACCATGCGCCCATCTCTTTGAGCCTGAGCCAGGGCATTTTCAAGGTGCTCCAGCAATAACGTTCGATTTGCCAGATCAGTCAGAGGGTCGTGATGAACCAGATGATACAGCTGCCGCTGTATATCCAAACGTTCACTGACATCTTTTCCAGTTGAAACAAAGTGAACTATATTGTCATATTCATCCTTCAGTGGTGTTATGTTTTTTTCTTCATAATAAAGCGAGCCATCCTTACGACGATTAATAAAAATATTACGATATGAATTACCGTTTAGTATTGTATCCCACAATTCTGCATAAAAATCTTCTTCATGAAACTCTGATTTCACCGGAATTGTATTTGTTCCCAATATCTCTCCCTTGATAAATCCAGTTGCTCTTTCAAATGCGGGATTTACGTACTCGATAAAACCCTCCCGATCCATGATTACAATTAAATCATCCGTCTGTTCAATTGCCGAAGACAATATACGCATACGCCGCTCAGACCGGTCATGTGTAATTGCAATGATTGCCAGATCAGATACATCCTCAATAAATTGTTTTTCCTCATCAAGCGGTCTCCTGGCCTCTTGATAGTACATACCGATTACTCCCAACACCCTGCCTTCTTTCAACAGAGGGTATGCCCAACACGACCTGTAATTGGCGCGTACTGCGGCATGTCGAGTATCCCCACAGGATTCATCACTAGCTATATCTGTGACCATAACGGCTTGTTTCTTAAACGCGGCATCTGAAAAGCTACTTAACCCAGGTACAATAGGTGCACCATCAAGTATTTGCTGGATTTCTCTGTCTACACCTGGCGCTGCACCAATCTGTAGAAACTCTTCTTGTTCGTCACTCATTAAAATCAGGCAACGCGATGATGGAAATAACTTACTTGCTACGCCAACAAGCTCTTCTAGCAATTGTGTCAACGGACAGCCTGTAACAATGAGACGAAGAATCTCCTGCTGCTTGTACTGAACAAACTTGATGCGATCAAATCTAGAAGTATCTTGAGTTAAGTTCTTTTGACTCATTATTATTATTTGCAACCTATTATGAAACAACGAACTCCCATTTATGAAGGGCTAGATGTTTCAACCGACTTAGAAAATTGCCGATAACCACATATATTGGAACGAGTTACGCTGTGATTAAAGCTGGTCAGTACTTCTCTGTGGGGGGTTACTGCTTTTGCTGACGCCATGCAGCAAAATATTTGCATCCCTTAGCAGGCTCTCCACGGGATCTCTCACCGTTTATTCCAAAGTTATGTATGCTTGATGCATAATCAAACACTTCATTTCTTATTTCCCTATTATTTATATGGTTATCGTATCAACGAAATCAAGATTTGTTAAGTAGTTTTATACCTTGCATCAGGCTGTTTAGCGATTTGTCTCTCTATAACTGCACGGGATATACTTAAAAACGATTTTCTAAAGCCTACAGTACAAAATATAATTCCTTATTAAGCAGCTCTTGAGTGCTTTTTATAGGTGCTCAAACTACCTTTAAAACACCTGAAAGAGGATGAACATCTGCTATTCATCCCATAAAACCCTGTAGGTAAGTTATGGAAATATCAGTGATAGAATTTGTATTATTTTTTTATAATTTAGTAATTTTATTATTTGTAATAATAACTTTTCAGGCTCAAAGGATTTGTAGTCGTTTTTGATGCAAGATCCCATTAGTCTAGCTGATATTCAGCTCACCACTAAAGCCGCTGACTATCTTGATATTCGGGTAACTAATAACCATCCATACCAGACATACACACTTCGTTTATCAGCAAGTCTGCTGAGTTGCTGATAAGTATTCCCAGCGTTTCTTCTTCGATTGCAGAACTCATAAGGGTATATCCGTAAGTCATCAGAATATCCTCAGTCAGGCCAAGTAACCCAATGTCGGCGAAGTTAACTTTTACTGCGGCAATAAAAACATCGACATTACATTCAATTTTCGAGAGGTGTTATCAGGCTATCTTAACGCCGGCATTAAACTTGCCAGCCCTGACCACTAAATACCCACTAATGACTTGCGGAATGACTAAGTAGGGCCGCATTAGACGCAAAGTCTAAACGCTTTTAAAACAAGCGGCGCCAGATTGGAACCCTAATTACTTTAGCCCAACATTGTATAAACTGGATTAAAGACAAAAAAAGAAGTTTGATAATGTCTCAGTTGATAACGAAGGTCTACTACATATAGCTGAAGTATTACAAGTTTCCAGGCATTTACCAAATGGATATGAAAAAATGACCCATCAGGAAAAGCAATACCAATTAGACGTTATTAATAACGAGTTTTTACATTTCCCTGGAGACTGGTCAGGCCCGCCAATTTATAACCATTTCAAATTATGGATAAAACGCATGTATACACTAACTTTAAATAATATGTAATGTTGTAATATTTTAGATCACAGCTAAAACTCAATTCCAGCATTGCATGATTTATTTATAGTTTTCACTCTGACCCTAAATATTTCTCTGGCCCTAAATATTATAGTTGGAGTGTTGCGCCTGGTAATGGAATTTATTTATCCTCAATGCAAGCTTTCAGCATAAAGCTTGTTATACATAAAGGTAAAGCCCTATATTTTGGCTCTGTCCATTTCAAACAAACAGAGACATTTGGTGTCACTATCAGCGGCGTTAAATCTATGCATTTAAATCAATACGATCGTGATGTTAATGAGTTTCGCAAGAACTACCAAAACGTAAGACGACCTAAAATAAACATTGCCCTCAAACACGGACAGTCACTAGTGCTTGGGGAAGACATGAAATCTGATACTGCAATAATATTTGACTCTATAAGCACTAGCCTTTCAATGCCTTCACCATAAAGGCCATGCTTGATCTGCCACCAAATACCATTAAATGAGACTTCAATAGATTTTTATGAGGACTGTATTTTTTGCATTATGACCTTAGCGACATAATTTCACCCATCACTTGTAGTTTTTACATTTCAAACTTATGATGGATAGCCTGATTACCGTTAGCAAGGCGCTATTTAAAAAAGGAATAAAATGCAGATTAAATCATCTATCCAGTTAATTGATGACATATTAAGTGAGTGGCAGGAAATCATCGGAGATGATTTTGAAGGTTATAAGAATCATGTTTATCGCATGGTTAATTATTGCCTCGTCTTAAATGAATTTACAGAAGAAGAAAAGAAGAAAATATATATAGCGGCCTGCTTTCATGATATTGGCATCTGGACAGACACAACCATCGATTATATTTCTCCCTCTGTTTATGCCGCTCAGGACTATCTTACAATGAATGAATTATTACATTTTAGAGATGAAATAGCTGAAATGATTGAGGAGCATCATAAGATAAGACCATGCATAGAGTGTCAGTATGAAATAACAGAAATCTTTCGCAAAGGTGACCTGATAGATTTCTCGCTAGGACTGATCAGGTTTGGAGTACCTGGATCATATATAAAAGAGCTGAAAAACACGTTTCCAAATTCTGGGTTTCATATAGGCTTAATTAAGAAAATAGGCCCCTGGTTGTTACGTAACCCTCTTAATCCAGCCCCTATGTTTAAATGGTAGTTCAAGCTAACGGTGTCAGAGACAATACCAGTAAGCTAATGTGTGACGTATTGAATAATCGATAATTTAGAAAGTGTTAGCTCCCCTCTTTGTTACAGAGGGTCTGCGGGGAGATTTGGCTTTTGACTCTTTGTTTATAGAGCTTTAGTTTATAGAGCTTTAGTTTATAGCGCTTTACAGGCTGGTTTCATTTTAAATCCCCCTCGTTCCCCCTTTTTCCCCCTTTTTCCAAGGCTATGTCACCAAGGGGGGGGGAGGTTCACTCTGAACCTCCCGGAGTTTATCGGACACTCTAAAACAGGGATAATACCCTGAGGAGTGAACCATGACAAAACGAACAAGATATTCAGAAGAATTCAAGCGCCAGGCTGTTGAGCTGC